>Ga0099364_10004112_pt1 | contig 22121 bp, 15 predicted proteins | sample TergutTh196P3_FD_73070 | JGI IMG/M metagenome (GOLD analysis project Ga0099364, IMG submission 73070) | Microcerotermes parvus P3 segment gut microbial communities from Pointe-Noire, Republic of the Congo - Th196 P3 | ecosystem: Host-associated > Arthropoda: Insects > Digestive system > Gut ...
TCCCCAAAAAAAGTCCAACAAGATTAAAACCCCTTAATTTCCCCCCCCCCCCATCTTAACATTTTGAAACTTTTTCATTGAATTTCTCCCAATTTTTCTTGCATTGGTCAACATATTAAGCTAATCGCACAGTACGATTAACAGATGTTATTGTAAGCAACCTCAATAAAGAATGCAAGCCGTCGATTGGTGATTTTGGAAAAAAAACGATAATTTTTTGTAATAAGATTCCGGCAAAAGCCCAAGACTATCATCGGAAAGACGCAAGCCAATTCTGGCGAGTTTCGTCATCGCCATACACTGCGTTGGTTTCGTTCGCGGTGAGGTCAACATCGCCGGATTTCGGGTTCACGATAGTATCGGTGCTGTTTTCAGATGACTGTTTCGCATAGCCGAGATTGCGAAACACTTCGAGAATTTCGCAGCACGTCGGGAACATGCGGCCGCTGTTACGCTTGTAAACATCAAGGGCGTTCATAAACTCGATTTCCTCCTGCGAATAGTCCCGCTCACAGGTGGTCGGGTCAATCTGTCGGCGACGCTGGATTTTCCGGCGGCGATTTTTGTTCGCGTCCGGTAGTGCCGTTTGTTCCGCGACCGGTTGACCGGTGATTGCCGGTTTGGCATAACGGCGATCGACAGTCACAAGTTTCTCCGGTTGTGCCTTGACCTGTTTGGCCGCATGGGTGACAAAAGTTTCATATTCCGCACTGGAAAGCTCACGCTTTTTCCGTTTGTCCTGAATCTTTTTTGTGACGTTTTGCTTTGTTTTGAAGGACACGCTTGTCTTGGAAGACGATTTTATCACTTTGCCCGTTTTTTCGGATTTCGTGTTTGACTTCGACAGTGTTTTGGAACTTGGCAATTTGTTGGCGGCAGTTTTCCTATTCGATTTCTTTTTTGCCGCCAACGTTTTGTCGGTTCCAACGTTTTTTTTCCCGATTTTCGCCACTGTCTTTGGATGAGAGCGCACTTTTTTCGTCGTTTTCATCATTTTTCTCCCAAAGGGAATATGCAGCTCAAAAATCACGACAACAGGTTCGCCATTTCTGCTGCAAATCGAAATTCACTCCTGCGGCAACATTTTTTGCCGCCAACCTACAGAGGGATAGAGGTGAGTGATCATCAAAACTCACTGGTTTTGTGTACATCTTGTTGCATCAATATCAGCCATGTTGACTAATATGATACAAATATACACTATTATTTGCGCAAAAAGAAAATTTTATTTTTTTGTATTATTTTTATCTGATGGCGTTGAAATGAAATGCCAAAACAGTATAATCAAATTACATAAATTGTTTGTTTATCACAATATAAGTAAATTATTTGGCAACTTGGGAATTTTAGTGATAATAGCAAAAATATATTCTATATTTAATCAACAAAGTCTGACTTGAAAAACAGACTTTTGCATTTTGCCAATGTGTTCTCAAAATGTATGTTTTTGAGCATAGATATTCAAACGTTTTCTCGAAAACTTTTACAACCAACAGAGAGAGGTTGACATGATGTCCTGCATTTTTGCGAGACGCGCTTACTTAGCAGTTATTTGCACGTTCATTTTCCCGGTATGCCTTACGAACCTGTTTGCCCAAAAATGGGCGGAAGACATGATTAAGATAAAAGATTATGATTTCGGGAATGTTTCAAGAAATGCCAAAGCGGAATATGAATTCGAAGTCTATAATCCGTACCTCGAAGACATTCATATTCGTTCTGTTTCTGCAAGTTGCTCGTGTACAACGGTTTCAGTCGATAAATCAACAATCAAAACGTATGAAACGGCCAAAGTCAAAGCGCATTTCAACACAGACCGGTTTGTCGGGAACAGGAGTGCGACACTGACTGCTGTCATCGACAAGCCGTTTTACGCCACAGTGCAACTTCACGTCAAGGGCAATATTCGCAGTGACATCAGTTTTCAGCCGGGAGAAGTGAATTTTGGATCAGTTTCCAGGGGGCAGGCAGTCGAAAAACAGGTGGAATTTACCTACCAGGGGAGAAGCAACTGGCAGGTCACGGAGCTAAAGAGCACTAATCAGGACGTTTCGGCAGAATTGACCGAGATTTCAAGAAATTATGGCCAGGTCAGATACCGTTTGAAGGTGAAACTTGCTTCAGACGCCTCTGTCGGTTACATTAACGACCGTATCATTTTGGTTGCCAACGAGAGCTACAACCGGGAAATCCCTATCATGGTCCAAGGTATTGTCAAACAAGGAGTAACAGTCAATCCGTCGAAGCTGATTGTCGGCAATCTCGAACCGGGTCAGGTGGTGACAAAAAAAATTGTTCTCCGTGCCGATTCCCCGTTTGCCATCAAGAAAGTGACCTGCCCCAACGATCAGTATTCGTTTGACTTCCAAAAGACCAATCCGTCCATGCAATCAACCAACATTCATATTGTTTCAGTATCTTACAAGGCTCCGGAAAGCATTGCCGATGAGCAGTTTACAGACAGGATCAGTATCTTCACCGATGCGCAACAAACACCTGTCGAGCTGCAAACTTATGCAAAAGTCCTGGCCGACATTCATCAAAACAATGAACCGCAATCGGAAATCGCCGCCCCGTCAGACAAAAGTCAGGATGCCATTGCCGATGACCTCGGCATTTTAAGCCGCTTTGACCCGTGAGGATGGAAAGACAACGATTCTTTCCGGGACAGGGAGAGTTGGTTGCCCCCCTCCCGATACCCAGTCATTGAGCGTTTCCGAAATTCTTGCGTCAAGTTGGGCAAGCTGCTCAAGTAATATGTTGTGCTTGTCGTCAAGCTCAAGTAATTTTTCGAGTGCGTCCATGCGATGACCTGAAAAAACATGGTGATTATGGTGAAAAACGAAACTGACCGCTCAATATCCCTACTGAATTGATCGTCATGGCACGCCTGATATTGCCAGCGATACATGTTTTTGCATTACAATCGAAACAATCCGGTGATTTGTTGTAATACGTAATTGCCCTGCATTTTTTCTCTTTTGACTTGACAGAATAAGATTACTGACCTATCTATTCTCAGGGAAATTGTTGGAAATAGCACCACCTTTTCCCCTGGACGACAGTTGCAAGAGCGGCATTGGCACACATCGTGCCGAACGTTTCCCCAAATTTTTTGAGAGAAGAAAAATGACAAGAGTACTCGTAGCCGACGATTCCAGCACCATGCGCAAAATCATCCTTCGCTCGCTCCAGGCGGTCGGCGTGACAGAAATCACGGAAGCCGCAGACGGAGCGGAAGCTCTTTCACTCTTTAAGCCGGGAGTTTATGATCTCGTGTTGACGGACTGGAACATGCCCGGCATGACCGGATTGGAAGTAGTACAGGGAATTCGCGCACAAGACACCAGCATCCCGGTCATCATGGTGACGACCGAGGCGGAAAAAACGCGCGTTTTGGAAGCGATACAGGCAGGTGTCAGCGATTATCTCGTTAAGCCGTTCACCGCCGACACCCTGCGGGAAAAATTGGAAAAGCACGGCTGCTGAGAGACGCCAGGCTTCGGACTTCAGATAGTGGAAAAGACAAAATCAGAGTCTCAATACCGGGTGGTCGAATGGGAGATACCGCTCCATGATTGTCATGGCTCCGATTGGCTACTGCGGGTCTGATTGGCTGTTGCGGCTTTGGTCAATCGCCCGGTTCATGCTGCCGGATTGAAACCCCGACAGATCAAGCGTCACGAACGTAAATCCGATCTCGGACAGTTTTTCCTGGACGAACCATCGGAAGTCTTCGTCCAGGAACCGTTCCATCTGATCCGGCGCGATTTCGATTCGCGCCAATCTGTTGCCATGCAAACGAACACGAACCGGTGAAAGCCCCCGGTCCGCCAGGAACGCTTCGGCGGCGGCAATGCGCTGGAGTCGTTCCACCGTAATCTGCAAGTCATATTCAATGCGGGTCGCAAGACACGGTGACGAAGGCAAATTCCAATTGGACAGCCCTTCATGCCGGGCCAGTTGCCGGATTTCCTGTTTCGTCAACCCGATTTCAGCCAGCGGTGCTCGGACGCCAAGTTCCTGCGACGCGCGGCTGCCGGGACGATAATCGCCCGTGTCATCGGCGTTTGATCCTTCCACGAGCAATTCAACGTCATGCTCCTTCGCCCATGTCGTCAACTGCGTGAAACGCATTTTCTTGCAATGATAGCAACGGTCAATACCGTTGCGGATAAACTCCGGTTCCGCGAACTCCTCACCGCGAAATACGAGCAATCGTATCCCGATTTCCGATGCGACGCGTTGTGCTATTTGCTGTTCGGTTTTCGTTGAGGTTTCACTGACCAGGTAAATCGCCGTGGCACGGTCGCCCAGAACACGGTACGCCGCATGGGCCAGCAAGGAACTGTCAACGCCTCCGGAAAAGGCGATCACGCACGAACGCACCGTCGCAAAGCTGTCCAGGAGCAGACGATACTTTTCCGACAGTTCGGGGGACAAATGAAATGTGAGCATGACAGCATCTTTTCCCCGGCGAAAGATTCGCACAAAAAATCACGCGAACATTTCACTCAGGGATGCGAGAATCATCGAGCGGAACGACCGCTCCGTGACCGTCGCGGCTCTGAATGATTGAACAGCGGATTCTGATGTGCGTCCATCATTCGCCTTGTTTTTCGCCGGGCAAGGAGGTGAATGATGGTCGCAGGGACGGCAACGTCACCATCCTCACGCGAAGATCATACCATCATTTTGCCGATTGACCAAGAGGAATAATGATCAAATCATCCTCAATCTTCCGAAATTTCCAGCGGGACGACAGGAGTTTTTTGCATTGGGGCATCGGTGGACCTGACGAACTTGAACTTGAGACAGGATGGGATGACGAATTTGTGTTGGGACGACGCGGGTGAATCCATTGCTGAATGGTATTCAGGGAACAACCGACTTCACGGGCGGCTTGGGCGTGACTGAGTTCACCGGATTGCCATGTAGAAAATTGTCGTTCGCCGAAGCGATTCTATTTGTTTGTTGTCGTACTCGATTTCAATGTCCGGGAATCTCGAACGTTAATTGTTCTTTCCAGTTTACTGACAGGAAACAGGGAAGTCAAGAGTATTGTGAAATTTTTTGACGCGAACCACGAAAACATGGAGTTGATTTCACGCAGAGATTTGAGGCAGAGCGGTCACGCCGTGATCGCTGCGGCGCGGCGTTTGGTCTTCTTTTCGTGTTGGCCGAGGTGATTGGCAATTCCAACGGCGGCCAGGGGCTGGCCGCCCTGCCATTCTTCCCGGTTCTAGGAATCGGGGCTAAACGGGGCAACGTAACGGCAATTCATGTCAGCCGACACGTCTCTCCACGCCTCACCGTCTTGGCAATTGCTGGGGTTGGCCGCCGGTGAGCGTTCCGGCTTTGGCCAGGGTGGGGTGACGCCATTTGCCGAACACGCCGGTGCCATACCAGATACCGTTGGCACCAAGCTTCATGTCGTAACCGTAGTAAGGGTGTTCCGCAGAAACAGCCGACCAGTGGCCTTCGGAATACCGCCAGCAATCGACGCATTCGATGGCCGATTCGAGCAGATGCTGGCCGGGCCAGCTTTCGGCACACACTTCGCAGGCCCAAAGCTCCGTTGGCAGATATGCGTTGATCTGCTGAAAACGCCGATCCCAGTTGTGATGCCCCTGTTTGCGGATGTCCGCCTGGTGTTGACTGGCGGAGCGGGCCTCTTCGACAAGCCGGGGACTCACTTCACCATCCGCGCTTTTCGGTTTTTCCGGGTGAATTCGCACGGCGAAAATCACCGAACGTTGCGTCACTGTCCCCGGTGGCAGAGTCAGCATCGCACGGGTTTGTTCCACCGTGTAAGGCTTTTTCTTCAAAAACGGAAATACACTCACGATGGTGCCGTAGTACTCGGTGCCTTTGTGCTGAAAATCAATGATCGCAACGCCGGGCGTGTTGAGCATTTCGTAAAACGCGGGATGCCGGATCAGCATGATTTCCTGTTCAAGATTCGGGAAAGTCAGGTCATAAGCCGGAGCGACCAACTGCTTGACACTGCCCATGTCGCGTCCGGGGGCAAGGAGTTTCGAGGTGTCCACGGGTTCGCTGGGCGGACGCATGGCCGTATAGCGGGTGCCGGTTTGAGACTGCGGATTACGGACGATCGTTTGCGAAATGACCGCTTTGTCATTGGCTTGCGTCACATTTTCAGCAAGAACCGTCACGTCTTCTTCGGCGTCTTCCTTTGTTTCGTCAAGCTCTTTTTGGTCGTCTTCCGTTCCGGGAAGCTGAATCACCCCTTTGTCTTCCGTCGGCAGCAACTTGGCTGTCACAGGAATGCGAACCAGAACAAAATCTTCAAGTGATTTTTGTACTTCTTCATCCACCAGGGATTCCATTTCAAAAGCCCTGTACGGGGAATCGGAATTTGTGTCGTATAAATACACGAACACCAGTTTTTGCTCATCTTTCCCTTTTTGACAAGCGGTGCGGTAATCTGTCAACCAACCCGGCCACAGATCTTCCAATGGCTCGTCCTCCGAAGACTCATTCGCCAAAGTCGGTTGTTCGTCGGGAGCGTCATTTGCTGCATCTTCTGTTGCTTCTTCGCCGGTATCATCATCTGTAACAGCTTCCGGTTCCGCCAATTCCGCATTTTCTTCTTCAACCATCGGCAAAGGAACGACTTGCGCAATTTTCGCTTGTGCATCATCCTGACCTGGAACGTCAGTGTCTTGAGGAACGTTGGGAACGTCATCTTTGCTCGTTTTGTTTTGAGGAACAATAACTGTTGTTTGTTTTCTGAAAATACTTTCAAATCTGCCTTTGTTGGTTCCTCCCTGATTGGGTGAAAATGCCGGTTGTGCTTCGACATGGGAACTCAGCAGGCATATTGCCATATAAGAGACAACACCGCACAGGATTGTGAATCGCAATTTTCGTGACATGAAAAGTCCTTTTTTGATTTTTGTTGAATAACTTGTTTCAAACAAGCGGGACAAGGTGTTTCAAACAGGGGTAAATTTTTGGAAAAGTCAGTTAAATTCTCAGAGAAGTGAAATTGAAGAGAATGGGTCAAACAGTTTGACTTTTAATTTTAATTAGATCGCTTTCAATGTCGAGAAAAAAATTTCAAATTTTTAAAAATTTAAAAAGAACAATGAGAAAATCGTGCGATTATCTTTGTAAATCCATTTCAATTTTAATTCTGATAAATTTTCATAATTCAAAAGAAATCGATTATCGCAATAAACTGAAAATGTTGCAAAAATTCCAAAATCGCTTTTTTTACTACTCGCGTTAGACAATTTTATATATATAATGTCTTTTGTATATATTTGTTGTTTTTCGTAAACATATAATCCGAAATAAAACATGCAGATTGTTTATATTAACAAGACGCTACCGGTATAATATAAACAATCGTACCTTTGTCAACCATCGAAAGCTCATTCATGACAAAAACACCAAATTTCCAAAACCGGTTTTTGGACCACGTCGTGACATATTTCGTCACGACCGTGTTCATCGTATCGTTTGGAAACCCTGCGTTCACTCAAGTTGGCAATATTCGTAACCTGTCCCGAGCCTCTCAAATTCGCCAAATTTCCTCGCTATGCGAAAGCACAAAGGGCGAGATCATCCAGGAATTGCAGTCCCCTCTGCAGCCGAATCCCAAAACGGAAGTGTCACGGCAAATCAACCTGTTTCGCGCTGCTGTTCGCAAGGCATTCAAGCGGGAACAAGTGGACCAATGGGAAGAGCAGCTTCTGCTCGACCGGCTACAAGAGACACTGCGGCAGGACGAAACCGACCTGGAACTGGTGGACGCCATTCTTGACATTCTGAACACGGATACGCCGGCATTCAAGCGGCAGTCGTTCGTGCAACTGAAAAAAACGCTTGAAAAAAACCGTCCCTTGCTCTGGCGGCAGAACCAGCAATTGTACCTGGACGAGGTGGAGGCTGTTTTTGATTCCCTGCCGGGATTGGTTGAAACTTATCTGAAATCACCGGACGCAGCCCACGCCGACGCGGTTTCGGAAGTCCTGGAGTATCTGACGGAAACGCGCAAGGCCGATGAATTGATCGCGTTGGTGCGGCAAATTGCGGTGCGACCGAATTTTAAAGTGCTGGTGCATTCGGAGGTCGTGGCACCGTTGTTTTTGAAAGAAATCGAAGAACCGGTGACCGTCAACGACAATATTCTCGGCACCCGGGTTCGCGGTTCAGGTCAATTGACCGGCAAGTTGAGTTCGTCTTTTGTGCCGAGCCGGGATTCAGCAATCATTCGCGTCACCCTCGAAGGACAATTGAACACAAAGACGGTCGGGGCCAACGGTCCGGTTCGTGTGCATAGCGACAACGCGGCGGATGTGAAAACCGTCAAAGACATTATGATTTCGAATGACTCGATTAAGACGACCCGATCCTCAACCAACGCAAAACAATCATCGCACATCACTCATGTGGATTACACCCGACCGGGGCCGCTTGTCCAAATGATCGCACCCGGTCAGATACAAAATCGCAAGCCCGCCAGCGACACGGAATCGGAACGGCTGACGAAGATGCGGTTCAATGCCCGTGTCGATACGGCGGTGGATGAAAGCGTCAAACCGTTTGCGGAAAGCTTCAAGAACATGGTCAGCGGTCCGGGGATGGACAATGAGCTGGGTTTCCAAATCGGCCGGGTGGCAACGACGAATCGTGAATTGCAACTTGAAGCCGTCGTGGGGAACAAGTGGCAATTGACAACCCGAACCAGGCCGCCGGTGATCAGGACAGGTGCGGGATTGTTCCTCCAACTGCATGAATCGCTGGCGGATAACGCGGGTGCTTGTGAATTGAGCGGCAAAACCCTGGTCGAAGAGCAGGTCATGGCTGAGCTTCAGGAACGATTCCCCCGACTGTTCGCGAACCGGGAAGCCGGCGAAACTTCGGATGAGCCGTCGTTGACCGTTTCGTTTTCCAACCACCCGATCCGGGTGAATTTTACGGACAACACCATCAAGCTGACGGTGGAAACGACGGCCATTCAGCGCGGCGGGAATGTTTATCCCGGAATGACGATGGATTTTCAGTTCCGCATGGAACCCATTGACGGCGGGTTTCAATGGGTTGCCGCCGAACCCCCGGAAGTATTGCCGTTGGGCTTCGAGCCTGAGAATGATCGGCTTACGGCGGGCGAAACAACCATTCGTGCCATCCTGAAGAAGAAACTGGCGCGTATCACCGAAACGCCGATGGTATGGAAGGAATCGCAAATGGAAACGGAATTTGGCACGAAGACACTCAAGCCGGTGCATCTTTCGGCAAAAGGCGGCTGGCTGTCGATTGGACTGGATGTGGTGGAATAGGTGTGCGGTGTTCAGTGGTCACGGCGTGACCGCATGACCCTGGAAAAGGAAAATGATTCCGTGAGTCCATCAGCGGAAAACAACAAGGCGAAGGCGTGGAGCGGCGTTTTTACTGAAGCGACCGACCGGCGAGTCGAATGCTTTACCGAGAGCATCAGTTTCGACCGGCGGTTGTACGAGCAGGATATTGCCGGGTCGATTGCTCATGCGCGCATGTTGGCCGACGTCGGTGTGTTGAGTGCCGCAGAGTTTGCGCAAATCGAAGACGGGTTAAAACAGATTGGCAAAGAGATTGCATCCGGTGATTTCAAGTTCCAAATCGAACTGGAAGACATCCACATGCACATTGAAAGCAAGCTGACCGCGCGAATCGGTGACGCCGGGCGGAAATTGCACACCGCGCGAAGCCGGAACGATCAGATTTCGACGGACCTTCGACTGTGGGTGCGCGAAGCGATTGACCGGATCGACGGGCGGCTTGCCATGTTGCAACGTGCCTTTGTCGGGCGTTGCGACGTGGATTTCGATATTATCATGCCGGCTTATACGCATACGCAACGGGCGCAACCGGTGCTGGCCCCGCATTACTGGTTGTGCTATTGCGAGAAATTTGAGCGGGACCGCGAGCGGTTGGCCGATTGCCGCAAACGGGTCAATACGCTGGGACTGGGAGCGGCGGCACTGGCCGGAACGAGTCTTCCGATCGACCGCCGTAAAACCGCCGAATCCCTCGGTTTTGAGCGCATCGCGGCCAACAGCCTCGACGTTTCGAGCGACCGCGATTTTGTGCTGGAGTTTGCGTTCTGCCTTGTGCAAATCGCGTTGCATTTGAGTACCTGGGCGGAAGAATGGATTTGGTGGTCCACTTCGGAGTTCAATTTTATCAGGACGCCGCAAGCGTTTTGCACCGGCTCATCGATTATGCCGCAGAAGGTCAACCCGGATGTGCTGGAACTCATACGCGGCAAGACGGGACGGGTGGTCGGCAATTTGCAGTCGCTCATCGTGTTGACAAAGGGGTTGCCGCTTGCCTACAACCGGGATTTGCAAGAAGACAAGGAGCCGCTGTTCGATTCGTTCGATACGGTGGATGCGTCGCTGGAATTGGCCGCGCCGCTGGTTGCGGGGGCGGTGTTGCAACGCGAGGCCATCGCGTCGCGGTTGGACGAAGGATACCTCGACGCGACCACGCTGATGGAATACCTGATCCAACGCGGCATTCCGCAACGAACAGCGCACGGGATTGTCGGCCGGCTGGTTCGGGCGGGAATGGAACGCGGAGTGCCTTTAGCGAAATTATCACTTGATGTCGTGCAGGAAATCGAGCCGACACTGGACGCTTCGATATTTGACATACTTGGTGCAAAAAATGCGGTTGCCGCGATGCAGAGTTACGGTTCGACCGCACCGGACAGAGTGCGGGAACAGATGGATGGTTGGAAATCAAAGCTGAATGCAAGAGATGAGAGATGAGGGAACAGGGGGTAAGGGCTTGCGAAAAAACAAGTTGTTCAAAAACAGCAGCCGGAAACGTAAGTGACCGGTTCCCTGGCGGTGGATTTAACCCACCGCTTACGCTTTGGGTTGTTGGAGATTGATTGAATGAGAGAAAGTCACATGATCTGCCATATCAAATCAACGTTAAAATTTACGTTTCTCATGCTGGTTGCCGGAACGCTCGTGCTGAGTAACGGTTGTTTCGACGCATCGTCACAACGGGCGGAACGGGAACGTGGCACACCGGGCGGTTCCGGGACGTCAAGCCGCAGCAGTACCAGGAGTGACAGAGATGTTCTTGCGTCGCGCCGGCGAGTTGAAGAGGCCAATCGCCCTTCGGAAGGATTGAATCCAGGCAGGTCAACGATGCGTGGGGACAAGTCGGTAACGGAAACACCGGCGGATACGGCTTCGCCTGGGGTGTCCCGGTCTGATACTGCGGCAAGCCTTGAGCAAAGTCCGTCAACGGCAGAGCGGAAAACCTCATTGCCAAAAACGATCAACTGGGACATCCCGCAGGAAAAAGCGGCCATGGCCGAAGAAAAAATCGCTGCGGAAACGGTTGTCCGGGAAACGGTTGCGGAACAATCTTTCACGCCGGACAGTCACCCGGAGGGTCATGCCGCAACGATGGAACCAACACCGGAGCAGCCGGCGGAACAAAAGTCAGACGCTCAAGACACAACACAACACGATGACAATGCAAACCCCTTTGCGGCCATTGCCGAATCGTTGGAAATGATTGCGGAATCGCAGGACGAATCACAGAATGATGCGGACGATGAAAAAATTGTCGCGATGCCTGCGACGGATGACGCGATTGAGGAAGACGTATGGGAAAAGGCCCAGTCGCTTGACCACGATTTGCTGGAACGCATGGTGATCAAGAAAACGGATGACGCACACAACTGGCGATTGCGCCGCAACACGCCCAACGAACAGGAGGTGACGGACGGCACGGACAGTTCGGGAGACACGGATTGGAAAGCCGTCGAACCGGGTGCGGAACAGGAACCGGAACCGGCCGTCGCGCCGGCTGTTGAGCAGGATGATTCCGAAATCGCGCAAGCTGATGAGCAGGACGTTCCCGTCATGGAACCAACCCTGGAGCCAACCCCGGATTCGGCGGAAGAACCGGTCATTGACCCCAATCTCGTGCCGACGCTGCCGAACGTTCAGGCGGATGACAGTGACCCGTTCGGAATTAACGCTGCCGCAGCTTTTGAGCAATTCGGGCAAATGACCGATGACAGTCCGACAACCCCGGCTACAACACCTCAGACAGCAGTTCCGGCAACACCACCATCGGCACAGAATGAGGGTTTTGATTTCGGCGGATGGGATGATGCGGACGGCTTCGACACAGGCGGTGGGACGACGTCGCCATTTGATGGGATCGATCCCGATGAAACCATCTCATCGCCGCAACGGGATGTGACGCCTGCCCCGGTGACGCCGCCCGCCGCGAGGCCGTCGCAACCCCAACCCGCACCTGGTCCGGGTACGTTGCCCGATGCCGATGATCCCGGCACTATGGGGCCGCTGACACCGGTGGAAGAATATCTGATCAACGAAGCAAAAATGTCGCCGGTCAAGCTGATGGAATCGGTTGAGTTGCTGTACAAACTCAACAAACCGCACCTTGCACGGCGATTGCTGCGGCAATTCACGGACACGGAATTGCCGATGGAAGATTGCCGGCAGATCAGCAAACGCGTCAATCCGGCGATTCTGCTGCGGATCAGTATTGACGAGGAATACCAGCCGGAAGGCGGTCTGGTCGTGCGGAAAATTGTGGAAGGCTCGCAGAGTTATTTTGAATCGCGGAGTGTCATCGAAAACGCCATGCAACTCCTGCTCACCGGGACCGACCGCGAAAAAGATGATGCGACGCGAACCATTTTGAACGGCGGTGAAACGTCGATTGAGTACCTGTTGGAACGTCTTGCCCAATCCGGCGATCCGCAAGAGCTGTCCGAAACAATGACGTTGCTCAACGCCATGGGCGAAAGTGCGCGACGCGCGTTGCAGGAATCGTTGATCCCGACCACGCCGCTCGGAATGCGCGCGGCACGTTTGCTGACACAAATGGGACGGGCGTCCGACTCACGCTTCCTGTTGCCGTTGATGTTCGACTCCCGTTTGACCGACGCGGAACGCCGCGAAACGGCGGGCATGGTGCAAACGCTCTCGCGCAACGTGCCGAACCAGGAAAGTGCCGCCGCGACCATGTATTCGCTGGCGACGAATTACTTCCGCGAAAAAGTGTCCTTTATGACCGACGCGAACAATCATGTCCCGCTTTGGATGTTGCGGGAAGGCGCGGAATTACCGAAGTTCGTCACGATCCATGAAGCGGACGCGTCGCGCTATTTCGCCGAAAAATTCGCGCGATTCGCAACGTGTCTCGATCCGAGCAAACCGGCGTATCGCCAGCTTTGGATCGTTGCGTTTTTCGACCTCAAAGGGGCCGAAATGGGCAGCGACAACTCCATCACGCTCGACGAAAATCTGTTGCGGGCGATGCTCAACGGCTTGACGGTCGATGACATGGAGTCGGCGTTGCGCATGGCGATGCAGCAGGATCATCCGATTGCCGCGCGCGTGGCCGCCGAATTGATGGGCGAGATCGATGACGTTGAGACGGTCATTTACAAGCGAGGTTCGCAAAGTGCCCTGGTCAAAGCGGCCGGTTTCAGCGACCGGCGTGTGCGCTTTGCGGCCTTGCGGTCGATCATCAAACTCAATCCCGACCGTCCGTATCCCGGTTCAAGCACTGTGTCGCAATCGTTGGTGTATTTTACCAGGGCGACCGGCAAAAAACGGGCGGTGGTCGTGTGTCCCTGGCTCGGCGACGCAACGACGATTGCCAACCTGCTCACACCGCTGGGTTACACGCCGGAAACGGCCACGATGGGACGGCAGGCGATGCAACTGGCCATCGATTCGGCGGACACGGAACTGATGATGCTTGATGTGCGGACACCCAGCTCGAACGTCGAATTCCTCATTCAGGACATGCGGGCCGACAACCGGACGCATGACGTGCCGATTGCGGTTTTGGCCAACGGCTGGCGCGTGTCGCGGGCCGAACGTGCCGCTTATGCTGACAATCGCCTGGAGGATTCGCCGCAAGATGCGAAGAACCGCTTTGTCATCGGCGATGATGAATTTCTTGTGGAACGCGACATGATGACCAAAGCCGAACGCGCCGCATTCGGCAGCAAGATGGCCCACGCCTTTCCGCGTCCGTATGATGAAGCGTCGGCGAAGTTCGTCGTGGACAATCTGTTGCGCGAGTCGGGCGTCGAACACGTCCCGCCGCAACTCCGGCTGGCCGAAGCAAAGCTGTCGCTGGAATGGGTCACCGCGATGTACCAAAAGCCGAACCTGTATCGCTTCGAGAACATTGAACAAATCGCGTGGGACACGCTGTGGCTGCCCGAACTGACAGAGGCGACATTGCCGTTGGTCGAACTCATCCCGACGGCAAACGCACAACGATGGCTGACGCACATTGTCTCGACGACCGCGTTCCCCATCGAAACGCGTGACGCGGCATTGGCGGCCTTTGAGAAAAACGCCCGGTCTCACGGCGTCTTGATTCGCGGACGGCAGATTCTTGACCTGTACGACATGTATAACGCCAGCGGCGGTGAACCGGTTGCCTCGCAACAAACCCGCAGCAGTCTGTTGGACGTCGTCGAAAAGTACGCGAATTACATGCAAAACGTCAGCTTTCAGCAATAAGATTTTGGCGGCCGCGCCGTGACCGCCGTTTCTTTTTCACCACGAAGAAGTGCAGAGTGCAGAGTGGTAGGCCGGTTACGCCGTGATTGCCGATTGTTTATCACCACGAAGATCACGAAGAACCACGAAGGGTGATTCAGGTGGGTGACCGCTCTCCGAGCGGTCACGTCGGTGATAGTCGGCTTGAATCGGGAACAAAGTTGCCCTGTCGGGCAACGCAGCCGCTCGGAGATCGGCTGCCCACCTTGCCAAAATCTCATTTTCACCGCGAAGGCACACCCTTAGTTCGTCCGAGGTAGATTGCATAAGTTTTTTATTCTCCAACCGCTGGGTTTAAAACCCTCGCCTGCAATGAGAATTGAAAACAAGTGATGCCCGTCCAAAAAAGGAGAATTCGTCATGTGTAGTCAAGAAAATGATGCAATAAAACAAGGCGATTTGTTGCGAGACAAGGGTGACTTTGATGGAGCGATTGCTGCGTACACAGAGGCCATCAGTCTTGATTCGCAAAATGTTGAGGCCTATTGTGGGCGGGCTTATTCCTATGGTAGGAAAGGCAAGTTTGACAAAGCTATCATAGACTCCACGGAGGCCATTCGACTTAACCCGGAAAATGCCAAGGTGTACTACAATCGTGGATTAACATATGACAAAAAGGGTTACCACGACGAAGCGATTGCTGACTTCACCGAGGCCATTCGTCTCAACCCGGAGTTGTTGTTTCAGGTATTTCGAGAGCGAGCCCGTGTCTATGTGGAGAAAGGCGAGTTTGACAAAGCCATCATAGACTCCACGGAGGCCATTCGACTTAACCCGGAATTTGTCGAGGCCTATACTATGCGGGCTTCTTCCTATAGTAAGAAGGGTGAGTTGGACAGGGCTATCACTGACGACACCGAGGCCATTCGGATCGACCCAAAATATTCAGTAGCGTACTATAATCGTGGATTAACATATAGCAAAAAGGGCTGCCGCGACGAAGCGATTGCAGACTTCACCGAGGTCATTCGACTTGACCCGGAAGATGCCGAGGCGTACTACAGTCGTGGCGTCGTCTACGGCAAGAAAGGTGATCGCGATAAAGCGATAGCCGATTTTACCGAGGCCATCCGGCTCAACCCAAAGTGGTTTCTGGCATTTTATGCTCGAGGCTATTCCTATGTGGAGAAAGGCGAGCTTGACAAAGCCACCATAGACTTCACGGAGGCCATTCGACTTAACCCGGAATATGCCAACGCCTATGATGGGCGAGGTTGTTCCTACGATAGGAAAGGTGACCACGACAGGGCCATTGCCGATTTTACCGAGGCCATCCGGCTCAACCCAAAGTGGTTTCAGGCATTTTATGCTCGAGGCTATTCCTATGCGGAGAAAGGCGAGTTCGACAAGGCCATTGCCGACTACACTGAAGCGATCCAGCTTGACCCGAAACATGTTGGAGCTTACTACTATCGCGGCTGTGCCTACAGCAAGAAAGGCGACAAAGCAAAGGCCAAAGCCGATTTCGCCCAAGCCAAGAAATTGGGATATAAACTTCTTGTCATTTTATATGATGTCATGTCAACATTAATTCTATTGGGACTAATGATTGTCTTTGCAAATCTTGGCAAAAAAAGTAACGAATGGTTCTTCTTGATGCCCATAACTGGATTGATTTGGCTTTTTATCTGGCGGCGTGGTTGTCGAAGACATTTGTACGACATGAAAAACACTGAGCATCCTTGTCCACCGGGTATTCCACCCCTAGAAAACACGGAATTAAATGTCGAAACCGATCAAAATTGATGCCAGTTTGCTTCCAGCAGTCAAAACAGCCTCATGTCTCAAGCCTCCATTATTATCGACCGCGACTCGCTGAAGTTTACCGCGTTCCACTGGGTCAAATACCGACCGATGGTCATTGATACAGCTTCTGACGGCAGTATCACGGTACGGCGGGAGGATCGCGTCATTGTCGAGCCGCTGCACGGGCACACGTTTCGCGCGAAACTGGAAATCACCGGTACGCTGGACGAATTTGGTTGCGTGGTCGATTTTGTTCTCGCCGAGCGGATTCTGGTGAAAATTTTGCAGCAATTTGAGCAAAAAATTCTTATTCCCGCAGATGACCCGGATTTGACTCTCCGGCAAGATTCTTCCCAAGTGACAATATGGGTAAATGACTGCGAATGGGTGTTTCCGAAAAAAAACACAAAGTTGTTGCCGACTAAAAATGCGTCAACCGAAGCGATTGCGTCGATTATTCTGGCTAAATTCGCCGCCGTGATACAGAAAAACAACATTTTGCCTGAACCATTTTCCGATGAACAATGTGTGTTGACACTCGAAGAGGACAGTGGTATGTACGCACGAGTTGCGTTTCGAGTCTCCTGAATCGTGGTGACTTCACAGTCTCTTTCATTTCACCATGAAGCATGAAGGATAGAGGATATCAGGCATCAGGGAATTTCTGAAGCCTGAAGCCTTTCGACGCAAGATCATGGCTCAAAACAACCTACGCAAGGCAGCGGTTTTCCTTATCAGCATCCCCAAGGATCAGGCGGCGGAGCTGTTGAATCGTCTGGACAAGGCCCAGGTCGAGGCGGTCATGGTCGAAATCGCCAAATTGGGGGTCATTACGCCCGAAGAGCAGGAAAACGTCATCCGCGAATTTTCCAAGGCCAACCCAACCAAACTGATCGGCGGAGCGGGCGGATTTCGTGTGGCCCAGGAACTGGTCGAAGATGCTCTGGGGCAAAATGCGCAAAGTGTACTCGACCAGGTAAAAAATTCGCTGGAATCGATCCCGTTCGGCTTTTTGCAAAAAGTCGATAGTGAAAACCTGTTGACCTTTATCGTGGACGAGCATCCGCAAACGATCGCGCTGATCGTTGCCCATTTGGCACCGGGTCAGGGGGCTTACATCATCAACTCCCTGCGGCCGGAACGGCAGCTCGAAGTCATCCGCCGCATCGCGACCATGCAGCAAACCAGCCCGGAAATCATCAAGGAAGTCGAAAAAGGGCTCGAAAACCGGATGGCCAGCATTATGAGTCAGAAGCTCGAAAGCATGGGGGGGGTTGACAGCGTGGCCGATATTCTCAACGTCATCGACCGCCAGACCGGGCGGAATATTATGGAAAATCTCGGACAAGACGACCCCGAACTGGTCGAGGAAATCCGGCGTCTCATGTTCATCTTCGAGGATATTCTCAAACTGGCCGACCAGGACATCCAGGCGATTCTCAAAAACATCGAAACCTCACAATGGGCCTCGGCACTCAAAGGTGCCAGCGAGGAACTCAAGGAAAAAATCTTCCGCAACATGTCCAAGCGTGCGGCCAAGATGCTGCAAGAGGAAATGGACTTCCTCGGCCCGATGCGTGCTTCGGACGTCGAACGCATTCAGCAGGAAATCGTCGACGTCGTGCGCAAACTCGAAGACGCCGGCGAAATCACCGTCCACGCCAACAGCGGCGACGAACGGTTTATTCAGTAGAATCAAGTGGACCGGCAGGTCATACCGTCACCTGCCGATAGCCCAATCGTCTCTCTTTGCGAAACCGTTGCGGTATAAGACTATTCGCACAAAGTCCAACTTTTTTCCAAAGGATGGCTGTTTATTGCCGTTGTGGAGTATGGTATAATCAATGAAACACAATCCTCCCTGAAAGGCAATATCCCATGACCCGAACAAACTTCACGGTAATAGTCATCGTAACCCTGTCGGCGTTTTTGAACGTTTTGGCCGATGTTCACGCGGCGGAACCGAAGCGTATCCCGATGATCTATTCGACCGATCTGTATCATCCGCCGCAAGACCCGGACGACCATTATGACCTTGCCATTCTCGGCTGCCTGGACGAGTTGGAAGTCAAAGCATTGATCTTCGACGTTGCAACGCCCGGTCGCAAGCCGGAAGAGTTCGGGAAAACCGCCTTGGATCAAATGGCCAAAATCACGGGAAAAACGCCACCGCCCTGGAAAGTCGGATTGCCGAACCCGCTCCGTTCGCCGGACGATCAGGCATTCGACCAGCCGGAAGAATTTCAAGGAGGTGTTGCATTGATTCTTTCGACGCTGGAACAATCCGAAGAGCCGGTCGTGATGTTTCTTGTCGGAAGTTGCCGCGATTTTGTCGTTGCGTTCAATCGCAACCCCGGTCTTTTGCGGGAAAAAGTGAAAGCCGTTTATGTTAATGCCGGCAACGGCCCCAGGGGAAATCAGACGGAATGGAATGTCACGCTGGACCCGAACGCTTACGTCGGACTCATGGGAAGCGGTCTGCCGATTTACTGGTGCCCTTGTTTTACCGAAGTTTACCGGCTTCCTTCCCCTGATGACGTGACCGCCGGCAAAGCGTACAGCACGTTTTTCATCGTCCCCAATCAGGCCGAATTGCTTGCGGCCGCACACACGGCGGTGAAAAACTATTTCGCCTACGCATTGAACGGTTTGAAAGATGATCCGCTTGCTTTTTTGGACAAAGAACCGCAGCCGTTGCCGGAATCGGCAAGAAACATGTGGTGTACCGCTCCCTTCCTCCACGCAGCGGGAAGGGAGATTTATCCGGCCAATGACCGCCGCTGGATCGCTCGTCGCCCGGAAGATGCCAAAGGCGATGCGACGGTGGAAGCCGCTGTTGAAGTGTTCCGTTTTGAGCCGGTCCGCGTCACCTCCGTTTGGAAAGAAGAAAATGGAAAGCGGTTCCCGGAATTTCGCGAAGCCGCCGCCGGGACGCCAACGTCCATCCGGGTTTTTCGTTACACGCATCCCGATTTCAACGTCATCATGCCCTCGGTGTTGGCAGACCTTCTGGAATCGCTGTGAAGGTGCAGAGTGCAGAGTGCAGAGTGCAGAGTGCAGAATGCAGAGTGCAGAGTGCAGAATGCAGAATGCAGAATGCAGAGTGGCAGGGCGGTCACGCCGTGAGTGCCGCTACTTTTCAACCATACACAACTTTGGAGGATAACTCTTTTTTTTGTTCCCCATAATACAATCTTTATTCTGAAGGCAGATTTCCGATGAAAAAATATTTAAAGAATAAAATGGAGATAATTGTGTTTGTATTTATTATCTTTCTATTGGTATCTGTATTCATTCTCTGGGGATACTCTCGATATTTTATTAGGTATTCACATGAACTGACGTCTTTACACTACAATCTTTATCCAGATCACAATGAAGTCATATTTGATATGTCTCTAAGAAAAGACAAACCAGTGTTTCTTAGAGTTGTATTTGAAGACAAATCATCAAGAATGGATCGTGAAGGGCATGTATTGATTAATGAATACGACCCTTTTTCACAATTATTTTGGTATGATTTTGATAGATACTACTTCGTAAAACCAGAAGATGGTACTCCATTTAGCGTAGAATATGACAGACCTCAAAAGAGAGCTTTAATACGGTACGATGATATTGAGTTCGTAATTTCAGCTAATGGAAAAATTCTTGAGTGTAACGATGCTAGAATTCTCATTGATAAAAGTAAATTTACAGAAATACGTTTGCGAAATACTGAGTTGTCTATCTCTGTTCACAGTGACTGTTCAACAGTTGTTCTCATCCCGCAAAACGCAGAGCCAAACGACGAAACCGATGAAAACTGACGCTCATTTTCAGAGCCGCGCGGTTTGATGTGCGGCTCTTTTGGTTTCTTGTTTATCATTCCTTCGTGGTTCTTCGTGACCTTCGTGGTGAAAAAAAGAGAATTTCACGCAGAGATCGCAAAGAACGCAGAGAGACTAAGGGAAAGTTTTTTTGGGGAGTATTCGATGTTACTAAGGGAGTGGCGGCAAGCCACCCTTAGTAACCCTGCGTCACCTCTCCCTTCGGTATTCCCTGAGTAACTCTGCGCCCTCAGCGGTCTCTGCGAGAAATAAGAAATCTTCGTGGTTCTTCGTGACCTTCGTGGTGAAAAAGGGAGCGCAGAGAGCAGAACGCAGAACGCAGAGTGAGGGGGGAAGTGGCTAGTGGCTAGGAGCGGAATACTTTGCACTTTGCACTTTGCACTTTGCACTTTGCACTTTGCACTTTGCACTCTGCACTCTGCACTCTGCACTCTGCACTCTGCACTCTGCACTCTGCACTCTGCACTCTGCATTCTGCATTGAAAACCCTGTCAATCTTGTCGTACATTTTTTCTGGCGAAAGCCGGGTATTGATTTTCGCTGGGGATTGTGAGAAAATTTGTAACACGGTGGCAGAATGTTCGGTTGGGAGCGATGGTAATACGAGCTTCAAGCAATGGGGATTTCACCCCCACAATAAATACATCAGCAGATTACAGTATTAGATCAATAGGGGGACATATTATTTTTTCAGCGATTTTTGTTCAAAATCCGTGCTGAACTGCGACCGCGTCGTCCGCGATTCGTTGCGGGTGGTTCAAAAAAAGCGGCATCGCGTTGTCGTCATCCCGTCGTTGCGTTACAAGATGATATACGCCCTTTACCATACGCCGGTCATTTCGCAAATTGCATCGGCGATCATCGTGGCACTGTTCAAACGTTGACGTCGGGTCCCTCATGCAAGGTCATGGCAGCCGGGAACGCAATGCGGCAAAGTGACCGGAAAACGAACCGCAGTCTGAAATCACGAAAAAATCCGAAATTCGTCACGGCTCGACTTGGCCGTGTTTTTCATTATAATGATTGGTTGTTGTTGCATCACCCCTTGTCGTTCACCCCAACCACTTATATCGCATTATGCCGCCACGTCCCGTTTTACAGGCGATTATCCTCGCCGACCATGTTTACGAAGATATGCACTCCGGCAAAAAAGTCATCGCGGGGACATTCTGCGAAATGGCCGCCGTTTCGTTCCCGTCGAAGTACAACCGGGGGGCCTTCCTCTTTCTCAGCCTCACCGAATTTCAGGGCAAACTGCCGATCACGATTGAATACATTGATCTGGTGCGGAACGAGCCGTTGCTGGAGTTCGGCGACATCATCGCGTTCGCCAACAACCCGTTGGAAACCTGCGAACTGGTCGTTGAACTGCCGGAACTCCCGTTGCCGCGACCGGGTACTTACGCTTTCGAGGTTTACCTGTACGACGTGTTGCTTGGCTCATTTCGTTTTCTGGTCAGTGCCGGCCAGGAACCGGAATAATAAGGGGCGAGTGGCTGGTACAGAGTGCAAAGAGCAGAGTGACAGAGTGGTCACATAATGACCGCCGTTGGTTTTTTCCACTGTGGGTTCACCATTCTTTTGCCTGGAATCCTTGCGGCACGGGAACGATTTCCACGGCTTCACCAGATTGAACAATCACGTACATTCCATTGGCATGGGCAAACTTCATGGCGTCATCCTGGACAACCGCACCGGCAACCGCCCCGATGAAACGTCGTTTGTCCCCTCTTGCGTCGGCGCAACGCCGATATTCCTCCAGTCGCTCCATGTGCCGATGGACATCCGCCGTCTCCAGCGACGTTTTGACTTCAACGAGAATGGCAATATCGCCGTTTTCCAAAAACAAGTCGATTTCGCCGCGAATGCCGATTTTCTTGTACTCGTACTTGATATTCCTGCCGCATTGGAGAATTTCATAACCGAAGGCCTGAAATTTGTCCACGAT
>Ga0099364_10004113_pt1 | contig 22119 bp, 18 predicted proteins | sample TergutTh196P3_FD_73070 | JGI IMG/M metagenome (GOLD analysis project Ga0099364, IMG submission 73070) | Microcerotermes parvus P3 segment gut microbial communities from Pointe-Noire, Republic of the Congo - Th196 P3 | ecosystem: Host-associated > Arthropoda: Insects > Digestive system > Gut ...
TGGCTCGACAATAATCTTTCGTAGAAATGGGTATTGATTTGCCTTTCAAGTTGTCGGGTACTCCAATTTGATTTTATGCACTCGTCGATGTAGAAATTTCTTGCATTTTCGTTTTCTGCTCTCATTATCAGACGGTAATGCGTCCAACCTAATTCGGGACGCACTGCGTCCCGAATTGGAAAAGTCAAGTAAAACTGTCTGATTTTTCGCAACTCTCTTTCCTCAAACCCTTTTCCAAACTCTTGCGTAAGGCGTTCCGAAAGATATTTCAACAATTGTGTCCCATATTCGGCTCTTTCGTTTCCTGCTTGTGCTTCAACAATCTGTTTTCCAATCAGCCAATACGCTTCTACCATAGCAAAATTGACAGCAGAATACGCTTTCACTCTTGCTGTGGTCAAAATATCCTTTATCTGACCGTAAATTATTCCCTCGTTATTCGTTGATAATGTGTTATTTTCGCTCATTTTTAACTATTTTAAAATTACTGCAAATATACAACTTTTTTACTGCTTATAAATTTTCTTTCAACCCCGAATAAATCAACAACTGATTTTTAACCACCACATTTTCCCCTTCCGTCAACCCTGTGGCGATGTAAGATGTTTTGCCGTGATGACCTTGAAGTGTTACATCTTTAATTACAAAATTTCCCGCGGTTTCTTCCACCACCACAAAATAGCGGTTATCGTCAAAAATCAGCGCATCCGAAGGAATAGCAAAGGCAGGGTTAAAGCCTTCCCCTACCAATCTTACCAAAACAGACATTTCGGGTTTTAATTTGAAATCGCTGTTATTCATTGTTATACGTGCTTTTAAAACCTTTTCTTCGGGGTCGAAGACTTGCGACAGTGAATTGATTTTACCGTAAAACACCTCATCGGGATACGAAAGCGTTGTGATTTCAACGTCCATTCCTTCGCGAACAAACCGCAAATCACTGGCATAGACGTTCACCGTTACCCACACGATAGTCAAGTCGGCAATGGAAAAGGCAGGGTCGCTTTCCGGTGAAATCGTGCTGCCCGACAAGGCTTTTTTACTTACGATATAACCGCTCATCGGGGCATTTACCGTAAAAACGCCATTTCCTTTGTCGGTTCCGTAAACGCTCATATCCGCACTTATCTTGCCGATAGCCGCCTGTATCTGTCTCAGTTTTCCTTTTGCTTCGAGTAATTCCCTCTCCGAAAGCATATTGTCGTCAAACATTGACTGCGCCGCCTTTAACTCCCTCTCTGCGATTTTTTCTTCGGCTTCGAGCGATATTCTTTCCGACTGTAAGGCGCTCAATTCCGTACTTCGGATGTCGAGCAACGGCTGACCTTTCCGTACTTTGTCGCCCAACGAGAAATACGTCCGGTCAATAATTCCGCTTATCAACGGCACATAACTGATTATTTTGTCGGGGTCGTATTCCACTTTTCCCGTCAGGATTAACTCGCTTTTCTGATTGCTCAAAACGACTTTCTCGGTCTTTACATTTTCGAGAAAAGCCTGATTAATAACGTTTTCTGCATTTTTTGATTTTTTTTCACTATTGCACGTACAAAAAAATACTACCATGCTTAACATTACTACATTTATTTTATTCCGTATTTCCATTTTATTTTTATTTTTTTAGCCACTAATTACACGAATTTTCACTAATTATATTTCGTGTTCATTCGTGTAATTCGTGGCAAAGATTATTCTATTTTATTATTTACACTAAATTCAAGTTCCGTAAAATTTATGTCCAACTTCTTTTTTGCCGTCAGGATTGCCTGTTTTGTTGCTCTGTAAGCGTCCATAAAGTCAATATATTCGAGCATATTGATGTTTCTATTGAGCAGATTGCGGGAATATACTTCGAGCATACTTTCCAAATCTTCGGAAAAATCGTTATCGGTAATTTTTTTGTAAAACCGATAATTCACCTCATAATTGTAATAGATTTCCGTAATTTCTTGAAGAATTGTACTTTTCTGATATTCGGCGTAATAATTAGCCTGCTCAATGCTCGTTTTTGCCATCTTTATATTTCCCTGATTACGGTTGAATGCCGGAATATCAACCTTGACGCCAACTCCCACAAAATCCTTCCATACGCCGCCGTATCTGTCGTAGTTTACGCTCAATCCCACATCGGGCGTTCGTTGCGATTTTTCATACACAAGAAGTTTTTCATTGTAGGTAATGTTTAAATCCGACAATAAAAATTCCGGTCGCGCCTGTTTTGCCATTTCAAACAGATCCGTCAATGATATTTCTGCCGGATTTTTGAGCGTGGCAGTAGTCGGCAATATCGAAATATCCGTTTCGGGCGTGATATTCAGCAGCATTTTAAGAGTTTTATATTGCTGGTGTAACTCTGTCAACAGTTCGTTTGCCTCTGTTTCCAACTCGACCAAAGAGGCTTGAAGCCGTATCAATTCGCTTTTTGCAATATTTCCCTCAACGGTCTGTTTTTTATAGGCGTCAACCAAATTATGAATTGTTTCTACCTGAATTGTAATCAGTTCTAAATACGATTGCAGGTAAATTGTTTCGTGTAAGATGGTTCTCAATTCGGTTTTCAGACCGAGCAAAAAAGTCTCAAACTCCTGAATGGCAATCTCTTTTGCTGTTTTCTCCAAATTGACCAGCTTTTTCCTTTTCCCTGCCGTCCGTATCATTTGTTCGAGTTCGGCGCTAAATACAATTCTGTTTCCAAACGGGGTTGGTGAGACATCAAGTTCGTCGGCAGCATTTGAACGCCAGAAATTTACCTCTCCGACGCCAATAGCCGGATTATTCAAAAGTTTTGCCTCTACGATGGCGGCATCGGCAATGTCAATGTTGCAACGCTCCGCCAACAGTTGCAGATTCTTTTCCAAAAACTGCTTTTCGGCTTGCTCAACGGTGATTTTTAACGTTTCCTGAGCATATATTTTGTGCCTGCATTGGAATATTACGACAATGCACAGCAATGTTATTCTGATGATTTGCATTTGTTTTATTATTAAAAGTAAGTAAATGTTACCGACGTCATTACGGGCAACGACCCGCAATCTCCTGCTTGATGCTTTGCCTTAGGGGATTCCTGCTTTCGCAAGAATGACGGCGTTGTCCTTTGTGTGTTCTTAGTGGTTAAAAAAACACTTTTGATGCAAATTAAACTTCCGGCGGGTGGTCTATCCGGCTGCAAAAACCGTTTAAGAGAAATTTTTCCTTATAAGGAAATCCGATATTTTTTATATCTTTTGAAAATAGAGCCATGTGAACGGATTGCAATGAAAAATCATAAAGAATAAGTTGTGTAAAGTTGCAATCTGTTTGCCCATCGCCATCTTCGTCAATACCATTGTCTTCTCCGGTAACAAGTTGTGTTATCAATTCTATAACGCTGTTGATTTCTTTATTGTTTTGATTTTTAGCCTCATAAGGAACAATAAAAACCCCTCTGTTGAGGTAAACCAGCAACAAGAAAAAGATTATCGAATATTTTACAACTGTTTTTTGCATTTTATTAATTGGTTCGACATAAAACGTAGCGTTATAGAAATTATTGTATTTTAGTCTAATAGCAGTTATTTCTTATTTCCCAAACGCTGCCACTCCTTGCTTATCTATTGTGGTAAAGATCATCCCCGCAGCTTTCGCCAACAGCAACATCCGGCAATAGTTATCTAATATTTCCATTTTCCAATACGCCGTTTCGACATCTTCGCCCCACGTGATGGCGCCATGATTCTGCATCAACATTGCCCGATGCGTCGGCGCCGCCGCTCCGACCGCCTCTGCCATCTCCGGAGAGCCGGGATGGTGGTACGGCACAACGGCTATCTCGCCAAGAAAAATCTCCACTTCGGGCAAGATATGCTTGGGAGGCTGAACACCGGTAATCGAAAAAGTAGTAGCATGAGGCGGATGCGCATGTACGCAGGCGCCCGCCTCCGGAACGTTGCGATAGATAGCAAGATGCGTCAATATCTCGCTGGTAGGCGGACGACCACCTTTCGACCTTGGACGTCCGTCCATATCCACCAAACACAAATCATCAGGCGTCATAAAACCTTTGGAAATCAACGTGGGTGTGCATAAAATCCAATCTTTCGTTATGCGAACGCTGATATTGCCGCCGTTGCCGTCAACATAACTGCGTTGCCACATTCGTCTGCCTATGTCGCAGATAAGAGGTTTTAAGCGATTAATCTCGTTTTGAAGTTGAATTTTACTCATGACACCATAATTATTATTAAAAAGCGCGTTGCTCTTTCTTTTGCGATTGGAGCGAACTGCCTCTATCGTTAATCACCCACATTAGCCTGACGGTTATTGTGTTATGGCGCTGATTTCTGGTCTTTGTGTATTCACTGTTCAGGTCAATACTGTAAAATGTCCTTTCACGTATGCTCAGCAACGAATACGAATAGCGGAGGTTGAAGAAAAGTCCGGCGTAGATACGGTATTTCACGTCGGCAAGGATGCTGAGGTCGTAGTTTTTATAGGCTTCTTCGGCGTACTGCGTGGTGTTGTAGATGTCCTGTTCCTGTTCTTTGATTCTTACCAAACGCCCGTATTGCAATCCTGCGCCTAGTCCCAAGTTCCGGTCGTTATAGTGAAACACAATCGGAACCCGCACATAATCCAGATGCAGGTCGTAAGCGCCGTTATAATAAAACGAATCGGCATCGTAAGGAGGCGGGTACCGATCTGACCCCATCTCCCATCCATCATCGGCAACGCCTTTCTCCCGGCTTCCCTCCATGCTGAAAAGCGTTTCCAGCGTGAGCGACCACATATCGGTAAAAGGGATGATGGCGGCAGCGCCCACATTAGCGCCTATGCGCTTATATCCGTAAACCTCGTCGCCGTCCACCTGCGTAAAATTCACTCCGCCTATCAACGCGCCCTTAACTGCCTGTGCCGGAGACTGAAACGCCGTCCCCAGAAAAAACGACAACACTATCCAATAAGTAAACCTGTTCATCATATTCCAAAACAAATAATAATATTTTTAACGGCTTGGGGTGATTTTTGTTGTATGTTTTTTTTGCATCTTTAAAAAAGATGTATCTTTGCAGGGTGATTATTAAATATAAATATTATGGCAACCATCTCAATGATGTATATGAATCCAAAAGTAATAAAAGTTCAATCTGAGCAAAACTATATGCTCACTCTTTGGTTTGCAAATGGTGAACAACGACGTTTTGACATGAAACCCTATCTTGATTTCGAAGTATTTCAATCATTAAAAGACCATAAGTTATTTCATACCGCAACGACATTTTTGGGTAGCGTAACATGGTCCAATAATTCTGATTTAAGTTACGATACACTTTATTTGGAAGGAGTTCCCTTATGAAACAGAAAACACTATTCCCCGTATTAATTTTTCAACTACTGTTCATCGTCTCCATGAGCGCTCAGGAGGGCTACAAGAGCGATGTTTTGAAGTATGGCGACTATGTCTATAAAGAGAGCATCAAGTCGCTGACGTTGAGCCCCGCCGCTAATGTGATGAGCATGCCGGTCATCACCTTAGGAGGCAGAGGGCAGTTATGGCTTCAGTTCGACGAACTTGCTGATAATCAACGTACTTTCCGATTCACTTTCATCCATTGCGATGCAGCGTGGCATCCGACCGAAGGATTGCAGTTGCAGGAGTATTTGGACGGCTTCTTCGAAGACCAAATCTACGATTACATCTTCTCGTCCAATACCATACAGCCTTACGTCCACTATTCCACGCTCTTTCCGACCGACAGGATGCGTCCGAAACTGTCGGGCAACTATCTGTTGGTGGCGTATGAGGATGGTTTCGCCGACGACCCGTTCTTCTCTTTGCGCTTCATGGTGTTGGAGCCGAAAGTCTCGATAGTCGAGGCGAACGCCATTCGCGATCAGCGCCCCGGTTCACACTTGGAGATGCAGCGCGTCGTCTTCGGCATCAACACCGAAGGTTACAGCATCCCCTTCCCCGAACGCGACCTGAAAGTGCTGTTGCGACAAAACGAACGCTGGGACAATGCCAAATACGTGAAACCGCTCAACATCAGAGGCTCCATCTTGGGATACGCCCACTATAACGACGAAAACGTGTTCGACGGCATCAACGAATACCGCTACTTCGACACCAAAACACTGCAAACCAACACCTTAAACGTCGGAAAGATTGACCGCGGCTACGAAGGCGCCTACTACGTCTTCCTGCTCACCGACGTGCCACGCCGGAGAAATTACGAAGCGGCGTCGGACATCAACGGGAAATTCTTTATCAAAACCGACGACTACCCCGACTCCGACGTAGAGGCGGAGTACGCCTGGGTCTCTTTCTTCTTCAAAACCGACATCCCCGTACAAAACGGCAGTGTGCACGTCGTCGCAAACTTCACCCAAAACCGCTTGGACGAATCCTCCAAAATGACCTACAACTACAACCGCAAAGGCTACGAAGCCTCTTTCTACCTAAAACAGGGCTACTACAACTACCTCTACGCTTATGTGGAAGATGGCTCTTTCGTCGCAGACATCCCGTTCTTTGAAGGAAACCACTGGGAAACAAGCAACGACTACTACATCTACGTTTACAACCGCGAAACCGGCGACAAGCACGACCGCCTCATCGCTTTGGAAAAAGTATCCATTGGCTTTTAATCTGTTATGAAAAGAAAAATCGTCAACGACCCCGTTCACGGCTTAATAAACCTCCCCGACGGAACACCGTTTGAACTGATGGAACACCCTTACATGCAACGCCTGCGCCGCATCAAACAGACGGGACTGCTGCATTTGGTTTATCCGGGTTCGGTACATTCGCGCTTCCATCACGCCTTAGGCGTCGCCCACCTGATGAACAAAGCCATCGAAACGCTACGCATGAAAGGTCATCGCATCACGCCGGAAGAAGCCGAAGCCGCATCCATCGTCGCACTCCTGCATGACATCGGACACGGACCGTTTTCACACTCCTTGGAATATACCATCGTCAACACCCATCATGAAAAAATCTCCGCCTGCTTCTTCGATGACCTGAACCAGCAATACGACAACCACTTAGAAATGGCAAAAGCCATCTTCAACAACCAATATCCCAAAAAATTCCTCTACCAACTCATCTCCGGACAGATTGACGTTGACCGAATGGACTACCTGAAACGCGACAGTTTTTTCACCGGCGTCTCCGAAGGCATCATCGCCGCCGACCGCATCATCAACATGTTTGAAATACAGGACGACAAACTCGTTGTCGAAGAAAAAGGTCTCTACTCGGTCGAAAACTTCCTGATAGCCCGGCGGCTGATGTACTGGCAGGTCTATCTCCACAAAACCGTCATCGTAGCCGACTTCCTGCTCACTAATATCTTACGACGAGCCAAAGAGTTGTGCGCCACCCGAACAGAAATCGCCGCCCCTCCCCCACTCCTCTTTTTCCTGAAAAACCACTGCTCCGAACATGATTTCCATACCAATCCGTCCATCCTGCAACATTTCTCCGAACTCGACGACTTCGACGTTTTCGCCGCCATCAAACAGTGGCGCCATCATCCCGACAACATCCTCTCCTACCTGAGCGACTGCCTCGTGAACCGTCGCCTCTTCGCCATCGAGATGTCGAACACGCCCTTTCCCGACGAAAAATACGACCAACTCTGCCTCAAAATAAAACGTCAGTTCAATATCTCCGACGCCGAACTCCACTACTTCATCATCCACGACACCATCACCAACAACATGTACGACATCACCTCCGACAACATACTCATCCTCAAAAAAGACAACATCCTCATAGACATCGCCGACGCCACCGACCAAATGAGCATCAAGAAAATCGCCGTCCCGGTGGTGAAATATGCGATGAGCTATCCAAAGAGTTTTCGATGATTTGAATAAGAAACAAATCAGTACCTACGGCACACGGTAACACGAAAACACCGTTTTCTACCAATATAATATTACATCTCTAACGGGACGGGTCGGACTTTATAATCTTCTTCGTTACCGCGCCGGTTTCGGTTTGTATCCGGATGAAATAGACGCCGGGAGGTAAAAACGAAATGTCCATTTCGTTACGCGTTACGCGTGACACGTTATATGTTCTGCCCAAGACGTCGAATATTTCGACCCCGCGAATGTCATTGCGGGCTTGACCCGCAATCTCATCATTTTCGGAGGATTGCGGGTCAAGCCCGCAATGACGATAGCACGCGATCGTTAACAACCCGCTCGTCGGGTTCGGATAGACCCGCACATCCTCCCCTTCGGGGGAGCTTGGGGGGGCATCGCCTATTTTGCCGGCAGTAACGGTTACGGTGCAGGTGGCGCTGTAGTTGTTGACGGTTTTGGCGGTGATGACGGCTTTGCCGACGGCGACGCCGGTAACGATGCCGGAAGCATCAACCGTCGCAATCGCTACATTATTCGTCGTCCACGTTATTGCCGGGTTAGCGCCGACAGGTTTTACTTCGGTGGTCAACGAGGCAGTGGCATCTTTGGCAAGCGTGAGCGTCTTCGGCGTCACCGTAACGCCGGTGGGCATGATGAAAGCCCCCGTGACCGTAACTGCACAGGTAGCAGTAAGTCCGCCTACCACAGTAGTAGCGGTGATGATTGCCGTGCCGACTGACATGGCGGTTACTTTGCCGTTGCCGTCAACCGTGGCGATGGCAGTAGCATCGCTGCTCCACGTAACAGTTTTGATGTCGGCATTCTCGGGTAAGACGGTGGCTATCAACGTCTCATCGCCGCCAACCATCAACGCCATGGTGTTTTTATTTAACTTTACCTCTGTAATCGGTTGTATCACCCTTATTGGGCAGGTAGCGGTAAATCCGCCTTCCATCGTCGTTACGGTGATGATGGCAACGCCTGTACTTCCGGGCGTTACGTAGCCGGTCTGGTCAACAAAGGCGATGCTGGAATTGCTGCTATGCCATACCAACTCTTTGTTTGTCGCATCTTCGGGGAACACCTGCGCCTCTAACTGTAGAAAATCGGTTGTCGGAAGTATTCCGTCTTCGGGACAGTTGGCTATCTCCACGCCAAGAACTGCCTCGCCACATGTAGTGATGACCGTTACCGTTTCCGTCGTTGCCGAGCAACCCGTGGTCGTATTGGTAAAGGTAAATGTCACCGTGCCGCCGCTGACACCGGTTACGACGCCGACATTGGTTACGGTGGCGATTAAATCGTCGCTGCTTGTCCACGTGCCGCCGCTGGAGGGAGACAAGGTCGTTGTTTTTCCAACGCAAATGCTGGTTGAGCCTGTAATGGAGACTATTGAAACGTTGACTGTCAATGTTCCCGTCGTCGCCGAGCAACCTGTAGCCGTATTGGTAAAGGTAAACGTCGCCGTGCCGCCGCTGACGCCGGTTACGACGCCGGCGTTGGTTACGGTGGCGACTAAGTCGTTACTGCTTGTCCACGTGCCGCCGCTGTCGGGCAGTAAGTCGGTGGTCGCGCCGACGCAGATAACGTCGTTGCCATCAATGGAGACTATCGGTAAAGCGTTGACTGTTACCGTTTCCTTTGCCGTTACATCACTACATTCTCCTCCTAATGTTATAGTATAATTAAACGGACTGCCTATTGCTGTTGTCGGAGCGCCACTGATGGTTATTACATCGTTTTCCCAACTTCCTTCTACGCCTTCCGGTAGACCTGATATATCTACTTCCGACTCATCAACAACGCCTACGGTAAAATATGTAATATCGGTAATGGCTTGATTGATACATACTTCTTGATTATCAGTACCCGAATCAGAGGTTAACGTTATTTCATATTTGGGAATACATTTGTCAACAGATGGTGGCTGTACCGCATTATCGAAATATGCGATGGTAAATGGTTTCAAGATAGGCAAATTGGTTCCCTCCGCTATTGTATAGTCTGAATAGACGAATGTCCAGTCGGTATCAAAATCGTTCCATCCGCCCTTTGTTTTAAAAACGTCTAAACATGCATTGACAACTTCGCAATCAGTAATGTCGTCGCCATTTCTATCACTGCTTCCGGTAGAGCCGCTGAACATTGCATTTTTAACGATCATAGTTTGTCGTCCGAAGTTATCGTTAAGAATACATCCGCCATATTGAATACCCACAACACGTCCGATATTATTTGTTAGCACCGGTGCTATGATTTCGGGATTAAGGGCAAAACACTGCTCTATATGTGAATTAGTTTGAAAGGGACCAACACTTTGCAGCATGCCCTCTCCTACAAGTCCACCTACGAATTCGGATGTTGTCTCAACCACATTGGCGGCATAGCAACGGGTCATGGTACTACCTTTTACGCTGCCTGCCACTCCGCCGACCTGTTGGGATCCGGTAACGGCACCGGTAGCATAGCTATCGGATATGTTCACATCCAGATAAGCCTGTCCGATAATTCCACCGATTAGGGTATTTCCCATCACCGCACACGTTGTGTAACAGCTGGATATGGTCATTCTGGCAGCATATCCTACAACTCCGCCGACGTTAGCTCCCTGTCCCTCTATATTACCGGTAACGTAACAATTGATTATGGTTGTGTATTCCGCACTACCTGCAACTCCGCCACAATAGGCATTTCCGATGATGCCGGATACGCCGGTATTTATGCCGAGATCTTTTATGAGCGCCACATTTATGGAACTCCCACTTGAGACATATCCAAACAAACCTTGATAATTATTAACGCTGTTAATCCACAATCCGGTAATAGCCTTACCGTTTCCGTCAAATATCCTTCTAAACGAAACGGACTGTGTGCCAATCGGTATCCACCCTTCGGTTACATGCCAGCCGCAGTTCGGGTCGGGCGTCCATGTCCCGCCGTATTCCGCTTCCGAATCGGAACCATCGTATTGGTCATACGGAGTAGATTGATCTATTCCTATAAATCCCTCGTAGCCGTACCACCCAAAACGTTTATCGCCCGGATGGGATGGTTGCACAGCAAGGCTCATCTCCGATCCGTCTCCATAAGTGCCTGCCTGTCCCGGAATGCCCAAATGCTGCATTAATTTAAAGGTAGTTACCGCAGGATAAGCATTGTGTACATCCATCGTATGCGCCAAGTCGTCCCAGTTCCAAATCTCGAATACATCACCATTGGGTTCATATTGTGCGTTGCCCATCAGGGAAACCATCTGTAATACGATACAAACCAATAATCCATGCAAAAAATTAAAGTTTTTCATAAGCATCTTTTATTTATATTATACAAAACTTTCTCGTTAGAAAAGTTGTTGCAAATGTACAACTTTTTTAAATACAATGATGACTTTATTTTATTTTTTTAAAAAAAACATTGTTTGTTAATTTTTATTCAGTTATTCGAATTTTCGTATCTTTGCACATTAAAAAGTATATCACATGTTAAAATGTAAAATATGAAACCACAAGTAAGTATTATCATGGGCAGCACCAGCGATTGGACTGTGATGGAACAATGCGCTAAGACATTGAACGACTTTGAGATACCCTTTGAGGTACATGCACTTTCGGCGCACCGGACACCCGACGAAGTCGCCGTTTTTGCTAAAAAGGCGCACAGACGGGGCGTCAAAGTTATTGTAGCCGCAGCAGGGATGGCGGCTCATCTTCCGGGCGTGATCGCCTCCATGACGCCGTTGCCGGTGATTGGAGTTCCCATCAAAGCCTCGTTGGACGGCTGGGACGCCATGCTGGCGATTCTGCAAATGCCTCCCGGCATCCCGGTAGCCACCGTAGCCATCAACGGAGCGCAAAATGCCGCGCTGCTCGCCGTGCAAATCCTCTCCAACGGTAATCGTCAGATTTTCAAACGCTACGAACAGTTTAAAAACAACCTCAAAGAGAAAATCATCAAAGCCAACGAAGATTTTTCCAAGATAGAATTTCCGTTTAAAACGAATTGATTATTAACAATATAAAAATATTACCGATGTTTAATAAAGAAGTTTACAGCAGCCGTCGCGCAACTTTGAGAGAGAAGTTAGGAAGCGGAGTGGCGTTATTTTTGGGCAACGAGGAGTCGCCCTATAATTATTTGAGCAACCAGTATCATTTTCGTCAGGACAGCACGTTTTTGTACCTTTTCGGATTGCAACTTCCGTCGCTTATCGGAATCATGGACATTGACAATGAGCAGGATTGGATTTTCGGCGACGATGTTGATATTGACGACATCATCTGGATGGGACCACAGCCGTCCATGATCGAATTGGGTCAGCAGGTTGGCGTTTTGCACACCGACCAGTTGTGCATGGCGCAGAATTTTCTGATTAACGCCATCTCCAAAGGACGGAAAATACACATTTTGCCGCCCTATCGCCCCGAACACTATCTGGCTTTTGAGCGGTTGCTGGGGATACGTCCCGATGTGGCAAAAAATTACGTCTCCGTCGAATTGATAGAGGCGATAGTCAGCCTGCGCGAGATAAAAGAAGCCATTGAGATAGCGGAAATCGAAAAAGCCATCGGCATCACTTACGAGATGCACCTGACCTCCATGCAGTTAGCGCATCCGGGTGTGAAAGAGCAGGAGATAGCGGGCATCATCGAAGGCATCTCGTTGGCGTTGGGCAATCCGCCCTCTTTTCCCGTCATCCTGAGCATGAACGGCGAAACGTTGCACAACCACAAACACCACCAGATATTGGAAACCGGACGCCTGATGGTAACCGACTGCGGCGCCGAAACGACCATGCACTACGCCGGCGACATCACCCGCACCGTTCCCGTCGGCGGCGTCTTTTCACCGTTGCAAAAAGATATCTACAACATTGTCTTAGCAGCAAATATGAAAGTCATCGAAAACACCCGTCCGGGTCGAACTTATCAGGAACAACACTTTCTGGCGACCCGCACCCTGATAGAAGGTCTGAAAGCCGCCGGACTGATGAAAGGTAACACCGACGATGCCTTAGCCGTCGGTGCGCAAGCGCTCTTCATGCCGCACGGATTGGGACACGCCATGGGCTTAGACGTTCACGACATGGAAAACTTCGGAGAAAACCACGTCGGCTACGATACAAAAACACTGCGCAGTACTCTGCCGGGGCACCGGTCGCTGCGCTTCGGAAAGGAACTGAAACCGGGCATGATCATCACCGACGAGCCGGGTTGTTACTTCATCCCTGCGCTGATTGATAAATGGCGGACGGAAAAACTGTGTACGGAGTTTATCAACTACGACGCCGTAGAGAAGATGAAAGGCTTCGGCGGTATCCGCATCGAAGACGACATCCTGATAACCGACACCGGATGCCGTGTATTAGGAAAACCCATCCCCAAGACCGTCGCCGAGATAGAAACCGTCATGGCTGCCAGCCGCGAAAAAGTGTTAGCCGCCGTGAAAGCGGGGGAAAAGGTGAAAATACGGATTTTGAACTGAAAAAAGTTGTACCTTTGCAGGTGAATTATAAAGATGTTGAAAAATCACTTCTTTGAAAGTGTCGAAGTCAGGAGACACCATCTTGTGGTATATATAAGTAGTTACGCCTGCTCGAAGAGGCTTTCCACGAAGGCTTCGCGGTCGAAGGGTTGCAGGTCTTGCATTTTTTCCCCGATGCCGATATATTTCACCGGTATTTGAAACTGGTCGGAGATTCCGATGACGACGCCGCCACGCGCCGTGCCGTCTAACTTTGTGATTGCCAAGGCGTTGACGTCGGTTGCGGCTGTGAATTGCTTTGCCTGTTCAAAGGCGTTTTGACCTGTTGAGCCGTCTAAGACCAAGAGAATCTCTTGCGGAGCGCCGGGAATCACTTTGTCCATGACCCGTTTTATCTTCGAAAGTTCGTTCATCAGGTTGATTTTGTTGTGGAGGCGTCCGGCGGTGTCAATGATGACGACGTCGTATTTGTTGGCGACTGCCGACTTGCAGGTGTCGAACGCGACGGCAGCGGGGTCAGCGCCCATGCCTTGACTGATGATGGGAACGGCAACGCGCTCCGACCATATTTTCAGTTGGTCAACCGCCGCCGCCCGAAAAGTGTCCGAGGCGCCCAAGATGACCTTTTTGCCTTGCTGTTTCAGTTGGTAGGCTAATTTTCCGATGGTGGTGGTTTTGCCAACGCCGTTGACGCCTACTACCATGATGACGTAGGGCAACTCCGACGGTGGAATATCGAAACCTGCCGCCAAGCCCTCGTCAAGGCGTTGCTCGGACAGCAGCGCAGTGATTTCCTCTTTCAAGATGCGGTTAAGCGCTTCTGTGCCAAGGTATTTGTCGCGGGCAACGCGCGTTTCGATGCGCTCGATGATGCGGACGGTGGTGTCAACGCCTACGTCCGACGATATCAGAATCTCTTCCAGGTTGTCTAATACCTCGTCGTCAACTTTCGATTTGCCGGCAATGGCTTTTGCTATTTTGGAAAAAACGCCCTCGCGCGTCTTCTCCATGCCTTTGGTTAAATCTTCCTTTTGCTTTTTATCAAAAAACGAAAATATGCCCATGTCAAGTATTCAAAAAACGTTTTTATTTCAAAAGCGTTTTAGCGTCTTCAAGGCTGACGATGGTTTCTTTAAATGCGTAAGCGCCGGTCTTGGGTGAGCGTTCCATAGTGATAACTTTTGTCCAATCCTTGCTTTTGGTTTGCAACGTTGCAACAACTTTCTTTGCCATATCTCAATGATTATTTAATTTCTCTGTGTACAGTTACTTTTTTCAGGATGGGGTTGTATTTCTTCAACTCCATTCTCGCCGGCGTATTCTTTTTGTTCTTCGTCGTGATATAACGCGATGTGCCCGCTACGCCGCTTTCCTTATGTTCGGTGCATTCTAATATAACCTGAATGCGTACATCTTTCTGTTTCTTTGCCATTTTTCTACCTCATTTTTTGCAGGGTGCAAAGGTACGACTTTTCATTTAATTGACAAAACTTTTTTGAAATTATTTTTTCGTAATAGAAAAAAATGTATCTTTGCCACGAAAAAATATGAACGACAACTTTTTGATTTACAGAGCATCCGCCGGCACGGGAAAGACTTTTTCTTTGGTGAAAGAGTACCTTGCCATCGTTTTGAAAGAGCCAAACGCTTTCAAACACACCTTGGCGATTACTTTTACTAACAAAGCCGCCGAAGAGATGAAGTCGCGGATTTTGATGCACTTAGCCAACATCGCCAAAGGTCGGGACGACTCCAAAAGCGAGACGTGGCATTCCATGATACCGGCTCTGCAACAGACCACCGGACTGTCGGAAACGGAATTGATCAACAACGCCGAAACGGTGTTATCCCGCATTTTACATGGTTATTCCTCGTTTTCTGTCGGCACCATTGACAGTTTTACACACACTTTGGTGCAGATTTTCGCTCGTGAGATGGACCTGCCCGTTGGCTTTGAGTTGGAGTTAAATTCCAACCGTATCATCTCCGATGCGGTGGAGGATGTTATCGCCTTAGTCGGTGAAAATCAGATTATTACCGACATTCTGACGGAGTTTGTCAAAGCAAAGATAGACGAAAATAAATATTCCGGCATCACGGAAGATTTACAGCGGTTTGCCCATAAGACCTTAGGCGAGGCGGGGATGACGCAACGTGAGAAATTGTCGCGGTTTACGATTGAGACGTTGCAGGAAAAAGGACAAATTATCTCCGCCGCCTTGCAGCAATATGGCGACGAGGTGCGCACGCTGGCGACGGCGGCGTGGGAGAGAGTGAACCATCTGCAACATGCTTTCTATCAAGGCGAAAAGGGCATTACGGGATTTTTCAGGAAGTTGGCGTCCGACCCGTTGTCGTTTCAGCAAAATTCATACGTGCAGAAGACGATAGAGGAAGATCGCTGGTTTTCCGGTAAAGCAACACGGGCAGAAAAAGAAGAAATTGAAATGTTGAAACCGGAGATTGAAGATATATATTTTAAAATCAACGCTTTACAAAAAGAAAACCAGTCCAAAATCGTTTTGTTCGGATTGATGAAAAGAAATCTCTATTCCATGATGTTGCTGAACGAAATCAACCGCGCCATGATTGCCAAGCGCAACGAAAGCGGCATCGTTCACATCTCCGAACTGAACAAAAAAATCGCCGACGTCGTGGCAAAAGATCCTGTCCCGTTTATCTACGAACGCATCGGCGAACGCTACAAAAACTACCTGATTGACGAATTTCAAGATACTTCCATCTTACAGTGGAACAACTTTATCCCATTGATATTGAACAGTTTGTCAGAAAGCGGATTTTCCATGATTGTCGGCGACGGCAAACAAGCCATCTACCGCTGGCGAAGCGGAGACGTGGAACAGTTTGAACGACTGTCGCAACTGAATGAACAAGAACCGACTAACGAAACCGAAAGCGCTTTCAAACAAAGCCTCAGCATACGGCATTTGGATCAAAATTTCCGTTCCGAGAAAGAGATTGTGGCGTTCAACAACCGCCTGTTTGATTTTGCAAAGAGTTATATCCCTGAGAGTTACAGTGAGTTGTGCAATGTCTATTCCGATATTTACTTGGATTCGTTGCCGGAAAAGCAGGGCGGCTTTGTCTCTGTCCGGTTCATTCCCGAAAGCAAAAAGGATGTGTATCAGGCTGACATGTGCGATGCGCTGGTCAAGGTGGTGCGGGATTTGTTCGACCGAGGCTATGCGCCGAAAGACATCGCTGTGTTGTGCCGCGCTAACCACTCCTGCACGCTGATAGCGGAGTTTCTTTTGGAGGCGGGATTTCCGGTGGCTTCGTCCGATTCGTTGATGATTTCTTCCGCGCCGACGGTGAAGTTGCTGGTGGCTGCCCTCTCGTATCTGTTGCTGCCCGACGCTTCCAATGCCGTGATATTCTGGCTGCAACTGTCGAAAATAAAAAATTTAGCGTGGGACGATGACCTCATGTCGCAAATCAGCAGCATGAGCCAAACAGCGTTTCGGGAAAGTCTGAAAAAACATGGCTATGACGTTGATTTTCAATCCATCGAAAAGATGATTCTGATAGACGCCTCCATAGCATTCATGGTTGCGTTGAACATCAACAAGAAAAACGACCTGCATCTGCGATTTTTCTTGGATGCTCTGATAGAGGCTCAGTCGGAAGAGGTTATCACGGTGAGCGACTTTCCGCAGTGGTGGCAGGAAAAAGGCGAGCGACAGGCGCTGTCGCTTTCCGACAATACGGATGCGGTGAAGGTGATGACCATCCATAAATCGAAAGGACTTGGTTTTCCTGTCGTGATTTACGCATTTGCCGACAAAAATTATGAAAAATCTTCCGACAACGTCTGGGTTGACCTCGATGAAGAGACGTTCCACTTTCCGTCGGCATTGCTACCTTTAAATAAAGATCTGTTAGAGACTGACTTCGCGAAAAATTACCACGAAGAAGATGCCAAAAATATCCTCGACATGCTCAATATATTATATGTGGCATGCACCCGTCCCAAAAACGAACTGTACATCCTCAGCCGACTCAGAGAGAACTGGAACTGCGAAGTACGGTCAATCCCCAATATCCTGTACGAATTTTTGATGTCGGAAGGGCTGTGGGAAGATGAAAAAAGCGAATATATCTTCGGCGAACCGACAAAAATGGATAAAAAACCGGATGTGAATCCTGTTGCACAGGCAGACGAAGATGATATTTCTGTCGTTCCTTGGTACAAGAGGATAAGTATTCGGCGACATGCGTAGTTTCATCTGTGGGGTAAAATAAAAAGCGTATCTTTGCACCATTAAATTGAAAATAGATAATCATACTCAAAATAAGTTTTTTATGGAATACACCATTCGCTGCTGTTAAAGGAAACGAATGCTATTTTCTTCGCTCTATTCTCGTGTCTTTCATGCTGCAGAAATACGATAAAATCTTCGGTATCATAATATTTCTAATTTGTTGATTATGAGGCAAATGCACGAGAAACATCAATACAAAACAAATATAAATCATTGATAATTAAACTACTTTCGGCTAAATGCGTTTGCCCTGTATCCACTAATCACATCTCACAATTTTATCGTACTTTTGCAAAAAATCCAAATTCATGGACAAAAACGCCTTATTAAGCATCATCTTAGAGCGCAAGAGCGTTCGGCACTTCACGGCGCAGCCGGTGTCAAAGTCGTCGTTGGACACTTTGATGCGTGCGGGGATGGCGGCGCCTTCGGCGAAGAACAAACAGCCGTGGGTCTTCGTAGCCGTTACCAACCGCGACACATTAGATTTTATGGCAGGCGGACTGCCGAACTGTAAGATGCTGGCGCAGGCGCCGGCGGCTATCGTCGTCTGCGGCGACATGCAAAAAGTTACCGACGACGTGGACAAAAGTTACTGGACGCAAGACTGCTCCGCCGTAACGCAAAACATCCTGCTGGCTGCCGAAGCCATGGGATTGGGCGCCGTATGGACTGCCGCCTACCCTTACAAAGAACGCACCAGCGTCGTCGTCAAAGCGTTGCGGCTGCCCGACTACGTCTTACCGTTAAACGTCATCCCCATCGGCTATCCGACCGGAGAAGACATGCCGAAAGATAAATATAAACCCGAAAATATACACTGGGAAAAATGGTAGTTCGACTACGCTCACTACCCAAAAATTAAAAATGAATATCATGAACTTTGTAGAAGAAATGCGTTGGCGCGGGATGATACAAGACCTCATGCCCGGCACAGAAGAACAACTCCAAAAAGAGATGACCACGGCTTACCTCGGCATTGACCCGACTGCCGACTCGCTCCACATCGGACACTTGGTGGGCGTCATGGGACTGAAACACCTGCAACGGTGCGGACATAAACCCTTAGCGCTGATAGGCGGCGCCACCGGAATGATCGGCGACCCGTCAGGAAAATCCCAGGAGCGAAACCTGCTCGACGAAACAACCATCAAGCACAATCAGGAATGTATCAAAAAGCAGTTGGCACGCTTTATTGACTTTGACAGCGACCTCCCCAACAAGGCGGAGTTGGTCAACAATTACGACTGGATGAAAAAATACTCTTTCTTAGAATTTATCCGCGACATCGGCAAACACATCACCGTCAACTACATGATGGCGAAAGACAGTGTCAAGAAACGCATCGCCGGAGAGGCGAAAGAGGGGATGTCGTTCACCGAGTTTTCGTATCAGTTGGTGCAAGGATGCGACTTTTTGGAACTTTACCAATCGCACAACTGCAAACTGCAAATAGGCGGCTCCGACCAGTGGGGAAACATCACCACCGGAACCGAACTGATACGCCGCAAACTCTCCGGCGAAGCTTTCGCCCTCACCTGGTCTCTCATCACCAAAGCCGACGGCGGAAAGTTCGGAAAGACCGAAAGCGGCAACATCTGGCTCGACCCCGAACGTACCTCACCCTACGCCTTCTACCAATTTTGGTTCAACTGCTCCGACGAAGATTCGGAAAAATATATCAAAATATTTACTGTCTTGGAAAAAGAAGAAATAGACGTACTAATAGCCGATCATCGCCTCGAACCGCATCAACGAATTATCCAAAAGCGACTTGCGGAAGAAATCACCGTCATGGTTCACGGTCGGGAGCAATACGACGCCGCCGTTGAAGCCTCGCAGATACTGTTCGGAAAAGGAACCGCCGAGACCCTGCGCAAGTTGGACGAAAAGATGCTGCTGACCATCTTCGAAGGAGTGCCGCAAGGCGAAATTGCCCACAACCAACTCGCAGCAGGAATCTCCATCGTTGACTTTTTGGAAACAACCGGCGTCTGCACTTCCAAGGGCGAGGCACGTCGCTCGTTAAAAGAAAACAGCATCCTCATCAACAAAGAACGAACAACCGAAAACCATACGGTAAGCGCCACAGATCTGCTTAACAACAAGCATATCCTCGTCCAAAAGGGGAAGAAAAATTATTTTTTGATTATTGGAATTTAGGCAGGCAAATTGCATTATTTCTAACGCGTAATTTGGGTTTTATCGGAACATAACGAAAATCAAATAAAAATACTACCTTTGCATTTGTAAAGTTGCACTTTATTATTGCTTATGAACACCATACAAGGAGTGCCTATCGGCATACAGGATTTTGAGAAACTGCGTAACGGTAATTACGTTTATGTGAACAAAACGCAGTTGGTTTATATTCCATTGCTTTATCAAAATGGCTATTTGACAATAAAATCGTGTAAAGAAGACGAAGACACTTTCGTTTTAGGATTTCCAAATGAAGAAGTAAAATATGGATTTTTGAAAGAACTCCTATCAACACGTTTTTTACTTGCTTTTCACATTGATGGGACAATTCATCCAAACCGAAGTCAAAATCAACAGCAAAGATTACGCCATTCCCTACACCATCGACCACCGCAAACTTGTGAAAATCGGTGTAGAATTTTCGCAAACAGAGAGAGGGGTAAAACGGTGGTTGATAGAGTGAAAAAAGAGCAATAAATTATAAAACATTTATAATCTATGAAACAAATCACCACCCATTGCGAAAACACCGGCATCCACAAAGCGTATCCGGTAGGGACAACCGCACAGGAAATCTTTGACGATCAACAGGTATCGCTTCCTTTCCCTGTTTTAGGTTGTTTTGTCAACAATTTAGTTAACGACATGAACTATGCCGTCAGCACGCCGGTGAACATTCGGTTTTTCGACTTCACCGACCTTTCGGGACAGCGCATCTATTTCCGCAGCCTCGTCTTTGTGCTGCACAAGGCGTTGAAAGACCTCTACCGACAGGCGGCGCTCACCATCGAACATACCGTCCCGCAGGGATACTATTGCTCGTTCAAACACCTTCCGGTAGCGATAGACAACAAATTTATCACGGCGCTCGAAGCGCGCGCGTGTGAGATCGTTGCCGCCGACATGCCTTTTGTTACCCAACAGATACCCACCGACGAAGCCGTCGCCCTGTTTCAAGAACACGGACTGTCGGAAAAGGCACGACTCTTCCAATCGCTCAACCGCCTCTACACCATCGTCAACCGTTTGGACGACGCCGTCAATTACTTTCACGGCTATCTGGCGCCTTCGACAGGACGCATCAATCTTTTTGAAATCACCAAATACCACGACGGCATCCTGCTACGGCTGCCCAATCCCCAAAAACCCGACGAGATAGTCTGCATGGAAGACTATCCCAAACTCTTTACCATCTTCCGCGAACATAAAGAGTGGGCAAAGTTGGTACATGCCAAAAACATCCCCGACGTCAACGCCTTAGTGGAAGAAGACAAGGCGTCGAACCTGATAAAAATCTCGGAAGCGCTGCACGAGAAGAAAATCGCCCAAATCGCCGACGAGATACATCTCCGCAGCGATGTGCGCTTTGTGATGATTGCCGGTCCCTCATCCTCCGGCAAGACGACTTTCGGAAAACGCCTCTCCGTGCAGTTGGGCGCCGTTGGAATACACCCGTACAACATCTCATTGGACAACTATTTCGTGGATCGTGATAAAACGCCACTTGACGAATCGGGAAATTACGACTTTGAATGTTTAGAAGCCTTAGACCTCGAACAACTCAACCAAGACTTAGTCGCGCTAACAGAAGGCAAAGAGGTACTGCTTCCAAAATTCGACTTCAAAACCGGAACACGTTACTACGACGACGAGCGTATCCGAATGCGAACCGGCGACGTCCTTATCATCGAAGGCATCCACGGACTCAACCCCGCCCTCACCCCGAAAATTGACCCCAAACTGAAATATCTGATCTTCATCTCCGCCCTGACACAAATCTCCATTGACCGTCAAGACCATATCTCCACCTCCGACAATCGGCTCATCCGCCGCATCGTGCGCGACGCACGCTACCGCAACTACTCCGCCTTAGATACGTTAAGCCGCTGGCGAAGCGTCCGGTCGGGTGAGGAAAAGTATATCTTCCCCTTTCAGGAAAACGCCGACAGCATGTTCAACTCGGCGCTGATCTACGAACTCGGCGTCTTGAAATACGATGCCATCCCGCTGTTGGACGAAGTCCCCGAAAACGTCCCCGAATACAACGAAGCGCGCCGTCTGATGGGCATTCTCTCCTACTTCAAACCCATCGGGATAAAAGAAATCCCCCCGACGTCCATCCTGCGGGAGTTTCTGTCGGGGAGCAGTTTCAGGTATTGAGGGGACGCTTTCTATGGGGTGTATGACAAATTGGACTAAGCCGCCATTTTGATTTGATACGTCAAGTCATTCCATCGTTTGCTTTTCCAGTAAGCTCTCAGATTTACAATTCTTTGTGCCCCCTTGATAGACCACCTTT
>Ga0099364_10004114_pt1 | contig 22113 bp, 19 predicted proteins | sample TergutTh196P3_FD_73070 | JGI IMG/M metagenome (GOLD analysis project Ga0099364, IMG submission 73070) | Microcerotermes parvus P3 segment gut microbial communities from Pointe-Noire, Republic of the Congo - Th196 P3 | ecosystem: Host-associated > Arthropoda: Insects > Digestive system > Gut ...
CCGGAAGACAGGCGGGGCATGGCCGGAGGGGCGGGGCTGCCGGTGGGCGAAGTCGTGCCTGAGGTCGACTGCACGCTCGGGGACGATAACGAAATCCAAGTCAGCGGCGAAACAGTCCTGAAAGGCTATCTCGACGGCATAGGCGACGACGAAAACAAGATACGCGAAGGCGATGAAAGCGAGACTGTCTGGCACAGGACGGGCGACGCCGGTTATTTCGACGTATATGGGCGATTATGGCTGCTGGGGCGCGTCAACCAAGCCATAAACGACGATCGCGGCACGCTCCACCCATTTTGCGTCGAATGCGTCCTGGACGCGCAATTCGGCATCCGAGGCGCGATCCTGGCGATTGATGGCGAGCGCGTCGTGGTCATAGCTAAAGGTTCGGCGAACCCAGACGATGTATTGCAAGCGCTAAAACACCAACACATCGACCGGGTCGCCACTGTCAAAAAAATCCCGATGGACAAGCGCCACGACGCAAAAATCGATTATCCAAAGCTCCTGGAGTTACTAAAAATGTAAAACCCATCGGCGCGATGTCCTCATCGCAGTTGATGTTTATGACACCGCAAAGATAATATCCATTTTTTCGTAGGGCGCGATGTCTTTCACCGCGCCGATTAACGTCGGATAACCGACAATCAATATTAAACCCATTACGCCGCCTTAGTCGCCGGCCGCTTTCATTCGGGCCTTATGTAGAACCTGATGTACTCGCCGTCCTCGTCCATTTTGAACATATCGTACAAATGGTACTCTGTGTGCCCTTGAACCATCGCAAATAATAACTTGCCGTAAAATACTTCGCCCGGATATACCGTTATATCATAAAACCGCGACGCATCGCTGCTATACAAACCAATATATGCGACGGAGCCGACCCTGACACCGGCGCCGGTGACCCCCTGTACAGACAGGTTGAGCCCGCTCGTAATCCCGTAGTCCGGACGCGGGTAGTCCTCTGGGTAATATAGCTCGTAGTTCAACACACGCAGCTCCATATTGGATTCTTCCAAGCTGTCAAAAGCGCTGATGTCATAGTTGCGTTCCACCATTTTATCAAGCACGTCTGTAACTGCGTCGCCCGTCTCGATGCTGACAGCCCTGCAATATGCCGGGTACCATTTGTTGTCCTTGTAATATAGTTTCTTTATCTCAATCCACTCGCCGAGCTTAGCCGGGTTTTCGATTGTGGCCTCGACAATATTTTCGGGTATGCCCGCCGCCGTTACAACAGGCGGATCCTCCTCCCCACCTTCGCCTACAGGCTCACCGCCGTTCTCTGTTGTGGTCGGCTCGTCTGCGGTAGTCGTGGTTGTGGCTGCCTCCGTTGTCGTGGTGGTTGTCGTCTCGGGTGCAGCGGTAGTGGTTGTGGTGGTGGCGGCTGTGGTTGTTGTTGTTGCGGCGGTCGTGGTGGTCGTGGCAGTCGTTGTAGTCGTGGTAGCTGCCGTTGTTGCCTCCGTAGTCGTTGCGGCAACCGTGGTGGCAGCCGTGGTGGCAGCCGTAGTGGCAGCCGCAGTGGTTGCTTCGGCAGCGGTGGCGGCAGCCAATGTTGTGTTTTGGCTGCGGCTAGGTTCCGCTCCGCCGCACCCGGCAAGCGCCGCCCCAATGAGCGAAAGCGCCATGATAGTAGCTAGTGTTCTTTTTTTCATAGTTATGACCATTCCTTTCTGCGAAAGACACAAAACGTTATGAAACTGAACGTTGTGCCATATCATATCTTCTACTATTATAATGTTCAGTGAAGATACCGGCACACTACACAGCACGGGGAGGTGAGTGGCGCAGTGGTTTTCAGTGACCCGAATAATTATGTGTGCCAACCGCCCGTTTAAGCACAAATAAGTGGGACTATGATCCCGTAATCTTATCTTTACAAAGACGTAACTCGTTTTGGTGCCGGGCGGTTAGTCACTGCCGGACTTCTCAATACATCATGAGGAGGTTCACAATGGCACTCAAAATCGTATATCCTGTCTGTTGTGGCATGGATGTACACAAATCCTTTGTTATCGCTTGTATCGCGGCAACTGACAATAAAGGCGTAACATCCTACAAAAAACGCAGGTTCTCAACGTTCACGGGCGATCTTCGCCTTCTCGCGCAGTGGTTGTCTGACAACAACTGCGCCGATGTTTGCATGGAGTCCACAGGTAAGTATTGGATTCCGGTATACAATATACTTGAACCGACTTGCAACGTCGTTCTTGCCCACCCAAAGTACGTTAAAGCTATTCGTGGGAAAAAAACCGACCAGCGCGACGCAAAATGGATTGCAGACATTTTCAAACACGACCTCGTAGCTGGGAGCTTTATTCCGTCGGCCGATATCCGCCAACTCCGCGACCTTATGCGTTACCGGGTAAAACTAACGAGCTTTATGACCGGCGAAAAAAACCGCCTGCAAAACTGCCTGACTGTATCCAACATCAAGCTCGATGATGTCTTTTCCAGCGTTTTCGGCAAAAGCGCCGCTGCGATTACTGACCAACTGATCCTGCACCCGGATGGCAATTTTGACGTCGCGCCTTTCATTGACGGACGTTGTAAAGCACCCCCGGACAAAGTGCAGGCCGCCGTTGACGGCGTGATTTGCCCCGGGCAGGTATCAAAACTCGGTGTCATCCGCTCCCATATGGACGCACTGAGTTCGTGCAGGAATAATCTTGAATCCGTCATTTTCGCCATTGCTGAACCGTTCCGTCCACAAACCGAGCTGCTTATGACCGTTCCGGGTATCCAACTTATTTCCGCTGTCGCTATAATATCGGAAATCGGTGTAGATATGTCCGTGTTTCCGACATCTAAGCACCTCTGCTCCTGGGCCGGCTTAGTTCCGCAGAATAACGAGAGCGCCGGGAAGAAAAAGACCACCCGCATCAACCGCGCCGGGGCATACATCAAGCCGCTTCTTGTCCAGTGCGCCCTTGCTGTCTGTATGTCTGACAAGCACCCTGAAATCAAATCCCGCTATCTCGCGCTTAAAAAACGCCGCGGGCACAAGAAGGCGATCATTGCCATTTGTCGGATGTTGTTGACCGCGATCTACAGCATCCTAAAAAAAAGTGAGGCATACAATCCCGAACTTTACAGAAAGGAGACAGCAAACAACGTTCCCGCTAACCGTGTGTTGTCCGTTGAGCAGGCTATTGCTTTCATCCAACGGCAAGGTTATTTAGTCGCTGTCTCTGACGACGGTGAATTAGCGTCTTGATACTGTTGCTACGTTATTGATTTTTCAAGTTACAGTGTTTCTGTGATTCGGCGCGCTTCTTTTTGCTGCGATCCTGTGGCATGGTTTACTGCGCCTCTCTATCCTATGTCGCTAGTTTGTTGTTTCAATCTTATCCTCCTCTTTTTATACAAGATATCAATGTAAAAATAGACGCATGCATGTAAATATTGTTCCTCATATATATATAACCAAAATCCATGCACGCTATATTCCATTTATAATAGTGTTCACGACGGGTGCCGCCACCAGCATGGCACGAAAGCTTGGCGGCGTGAACACTATCGCGGCGCAACGCGGCGCGCGGGTGCAGCGCGCCCGTAAGGCGAGGGAAATCGCATTTTCCGAGCCGACGACTTTCATAAAAGTAAATATTGTTTGCGTGCGCCGTAATATTCTGCTATAATTTGACTGTCAGACAGCACCGCGCTTGTATCAGGCGCTGGATATTGCCGGATTGTGTAAGGGTAGCACAAATGACTCTGACTCATTTTGTCTGGGTTCGAATCCTAGTCCGGCAGTGCAAGCGAAAACCCGCCAAACGCAGCCATACCAAGCCGCTTGGCGGGTTTTCTCTTTGCCGTTTTTCCTTTCCCTATTTTATTATATCGAGCCAATCGGGAACATCAGGCTTTACCGCTGCATATATTATCGCCGGATTCATAAATCCATCATCTTTCACAATAATAAACTCATCAATGGAATAGCCATTGCGCTCAAATATTCTATATTTATATCTTTGGCCTTCCCGAACAGTGCCGCTAAAATCTCCGACCGCAAACCCAATTTCTTTTAGCCCCCGTGTGCCGCCGTAAAAATCGTCGTCGATATAGGGCGAATACATTATATCATTACGTTTGAATTGCGATGAAAATCCATATTCATCAACATTGCTATAAATAGCTTCAAACACCATGAGCGGCTCATTGTTCGCTCTATTGACCGTAAACCCGGCTATCAAAACGGCAACCAATGCGATGGCTACAACGATTACCACGCGCGATGGTTTACTAAAATTTATAACGCGCTTGATGCGCCCTTTTACGCCGCCCTCGCCAAAAGCAAGCGGCGAGCCGCCGACAAAGTGCCGCTCCGTGGCAAGCGACAACAGCGAGAGCGTGTAATCCTTTTTAGTTTCTCCGCCCATTTCTCTGAGGACGCGCTCATCACAGGACATTTCCATATCCACGCCCATGAGCAAAAAGGCTGCCCATGCCAATGGGTTGAACCAATGCAGACAGAGGATAAAATACGCCGCAAGTTTTATAATATAGTCACGGCGCTTGATGTGCGTCTGCTCATGCAGGACGATATACCCTCGCTCTTTTTCGGATAAGCCTACTGGCAGATAGATATGTGGATTGAATATGCCAAGCACAAAGGGCGATTCAATGATTTCAGATTCATAGATATTTGATTCAATATGCGCCATACCTTGCATTTTACGTTTGAGAATCAGGTAAGACACCGCGCCGTATATTGCCATAGCGATAGCGCCGATTAGCCAAAGATATGCGCCAAAATTAACAAAACTTCTGAGCGGATAGATTCTCCAGCTTCCGGATGACGCGCCTCTCCATTCCTCACCCATTTGACCTATGAAAGTATTGATAGGTTCGTCTATTCGCGCTATCCCGGAATCAATCCTGTTAATATGCTCCGCCACAAGCGCCGGAGGTATGGTTTCGGCGTTAAAGGGCAAAAAACTGACAGCACTCTCGATGGAGAACGGGCAGACCAGACGGAAAGCGGCTACAACCCACAAGCAATAGGATATTTTTTTCGGAGCTTTATGGAGCAGTAGACGAGCAAGGCACACCACCGCAATGACGAACGCCCCTGTCAGGCTCATATTCAAAACCGTCAGGAACACCCTATCCATTGCCGCCGCCCCCCTCGCCCTGCCTGCCAGCAGGCAGGTTTTCCTCTATGAGACGGCGAAGTTCCGCAGCCTGTTCCTCCGACAGCTTTTTTCCGCCGAAGAACGAGGTGATGAATTTCGGGAGCGACCCGCCGAACGTGTCCTCGACAAAATAGCGGCTCTGGCGGGAGATTAACTCATCTTGGGTAAGCAGCACAGACACATTCGCGTTCTCGTTCTGAAACACGCCCTTGTCGCATAGTTTCTTCAGCACCGTGTAGGTGGTGGATTTCTTCCAATCCATTTCCCTGTCCGCTATCCCGACCAGATCCGGCGATGTCAGCGGGGCTTCGCGCCATATCAAGACGGCGAGCTTCTCTTCCGCTGCGGTAAGGTTAATATTCCCAGCCATGCCATGCACTCCAATCTAAATGCGTTAGACTAAGTATAGTCTAACGCATATAGACTGCCAGTGTCAAGATTTTTTTTGAAATACGATACTATAATATCACAGATTATATGTGACCTATTCCATTTTGCCCCCGTTTATTTCGTCAAGCACTAGCTGCACATCGGGCATCTTCTCGGCTACGTATTTATCCCATTCTGCTTCAATGTCAATGTCCGGCTGCGCCATCAAACTGACAATGCGCGCCTTGGTCTCAGCGCCGAATGAACCATATATATCCTTGTTTGGCGCGGAACCGAATGTCACAAAGTAATCGAATGGTTTTAGCAAATTGGGCAGCCGCCCCGAGGCGCGGATGGCCCACAGCCGATCTATTTCGTCATATTGATAAGGTACCGATCCCGGCGGGTTTTGCCTTGGGTTCTCTGCTGCGGCTGCTTCAATAAACGCGTAATTGACATATGGATCAATATAGCCGCCGGTAGCCGGGTCTTTTTCCCATAATAAATCGAGATCGCGCAGCCCGTCGCCTGTGCGGACGAAGTCTACGCCTTCAATGCCCAGCCAGCGAAGGCGGATGCCATCGTCGGTTTTCAGGTACTCCCAAAAATCCAGCACCCGATCGATCTTTTCCTGCCCAATTTTATGGCTTAGAGCCGTGATGCACCAAAAATCTTCGGTCTGCGTCATATACCAGTTGCCGTCCCAAGCGCTGACAATGGCGATGCCAAAATCATTGTAGTCGTCAATGACATTATCGCGCAGCATCCGCTCGGTTATGGCATTTAAACTGCCGTTTATATTGTATGCGGCAAAGCCCAGCCCCGCTTCAATCATGTCGCGATGCTCGTTGCCTTTGAAAAGGATGTTGTCGCGGTAAATGAGGCCCTCCTGGTACATGTCATAGGTCGCTTTGACGGACTTTTTGTAATCATCCAATGCCGGTGGCCATACATACTGGCCATCGACCTCGATATATGTGCAGGTTTCGTTCCCCTCAGCCGCCGGGGGGTTTATAAAGAGCGACGCCCCGCCTGGGAATGTCGCAGGAGGCATAAGCAAACCGGCCGTGACGCCTGGGCCGTTGTCGCCCGGGTCTTCTTTAAGAACTGTCCTTATGAGATCGAGCCACTCGTCCCAAGTATAGATATCATCATCCTTATACTTCCCAACGGCGATTGCCCAGTCCCTTCGGTAACACCAGTTGGAGCCATAGCAATTTTCTGCCTCCACAGGGTTGTCTCGCAAAGATGGAAAACCATATAGATTATCATTCACAGTCAAGGCAGCGATAGACGGACTTGTATCGTAAACTTCTTTCAAAAGCGGGCGGTCGTCAAAGTACTCTGCCAAAAATGGTGAAAAGGCGCCCTGCCTCGACCATGATTTATACTCGTTCGCCTGCGCGCCCTTCAAGTTCCAGTAAATCAAATCCGGGGCGTCATCCGTGGCTATCCAGGTGCGGATGCTTTCGTTCCAATCCGCTGTATTGATTGGAATGTATTCGAAAGTCAAGTTGAACCGTTCTTTGATATACTCATTGCGGACATGTGTGCCGCATTTTTCGGCCTCCGTCACATTCATGGAGACGACAAGAGGTTTCTCATACGCATTGGAGTCAGGCTCTGGTTCCTGTTCGCTTGTCGTCGCTGCCGCTGCTGTCTGCCCCGCAGTAGTTTGCGTCTGCTGAACCGCACTGGTCGCGGCAGGCTGCGCGCCCTGGGGCGCGGCGCATGCAACAAGCGAAAATAACAACAATACTACCATCGGCATCATCAGTTTTTTCATTTTAATCCCCCTTTCAATAATACATTAATACCTTTCACTATTTTGGTTATTTTGCCCTATATCTATGCTATTCTTTTACGGCCCCCAGCGTGAGGCCGGAAAGGAAATAACGTTGCAATAACGGATAGAGGCACATTATAGGCACCATGGAAACGATGATGGAGCTCATTTTTATCGCATCGCCTTTAATATCGGGCATAGCCCCCCCGGGCACTATCTGCGTCGCCATAAATGCAATGTCATTTATTATAGTGCGCAAAACATTTTGCAATGGCCATTTATCGACAGAGCGTATAAAAAGCATCGCGTTATACCACTCATTCCAGCGTTCGACGGCGTAGTACAGCGTGAAGGTCGCCAAAATTGGCAGCAATAACGGCAAAACAATGCGCAGCAGGATGATCAAGTCATTCGCGCCGTCGATTTTCGCGGACTCCTCCAAGGACGGGGGCAATGTTTTTATATAGTTGGATATTATCAGAACATACATAATATTTATTCCGGTCGGTAAAATCATGGCCGCATGATTGTTCATCAAGTTTAAATCCTTTATCAACAAATAAAACGGGATCAAGCCTCCGGAAAAATACATGGTGAATACTATAATTAAGCGGATAAATTTCATGCCAAATATCTTTTTAGTCAAGGCGTACGCGCATAAAACGGTGAGTATCATGTTGTACACTGTCCCAATGCCTGTGACTATCAATGAGTTTTTATAGCCTGACCAAATCAATGAAGACTTAAACGTAAAATCATACGCATCCAGCGTGACGACAGGGGGAATCAGCATAAAACCTCTATAGCGCAAATATACTGAGTTCGGCACCAAAGACACTAAAACCGCATTGTAAAACGGGTACAAAACAATCAGGCCGAACAGCGTAAGAAAAGAAAGGATGAGCCCGTCGACGACATTAAACCGCCGAATCCGGTATTTCCGTCTATTTGCGCTATGAATGCGTAGCGCTGCATTAGCCAATTCGCCACCCCCCTACAATACGGTTTCCTGCCCCAGCGCTTTTGTGATGAAATTTGCCGCCATGAGCAATGAGAAATCAATGATATTTTTAAATAAGCCAACCGCTGTTGGAAACCCGAGGTTGACTCCTGACGCGTTGACAAAAGCAACCCTGTAAATATATGTATCTATGATATCGCCTTTCCCGTACACTGGCGGGGAATAAAGATTGAACACCTGGTTGAATCCGCCTTCCATTGACGCGCCTACCCTCAGTACAAATTGGATAGCTATCATACCGATTATTCCCGGAATTGTAATATAACGAATCTTCTGCCATCGATTGCACCCATCAATCAACGCGGCTTCATATAGCCCTTGATCTATGCCTGTGATAGCGGCTAAATAAATGATTGTGCCCCAGCCGGCTTCTTTCCACATGTCGGACAGCACCAGCACCCAACGAAAGGCATTGTTGTTAAATAATAAATTCCAATTTTCGCCCGCAACCTGATCGACGGCCATGATCACCTTGCGGACCATTCCGCCGCTGCCAAGAAGATTCGTCATGATGCCGGCGAGCAGCACCCAGGAAAGGAAGTGCGGGAATGTATATACAGTTTGCAGCACCCGTTTATATTGCGTAAACAAAACCTCATTGATCATCAATGCGAGGAAGATCGAAAATGGAAATGCGATTAATATTCGCATACAGGAAATGATCAATGTGTTAGCCATCGCCGAGAAAAAATCCGCTTCCGAAAACATTCGCCGAAAATGCGCGTAATCATTCCACGGGCTCGCGGCGATACCTTTGAGCATATAGTCTTTAAAGGCGAGCTGTATGCCATACATCGGTACATATTTAAAAATGACAATAAAAGCGACCGGGAAGAACACCATCGCATATATCCACCGGTTGCTCCATACATGGGTCGCCAACTGGTTCCACTTGGTTTTCCGCGATAAAACAGTCATGTACATGCCTCGCTCAACGTTAGGCCTAAACGGCTTGTTACTTGATCGCATCATTGTTGTTTGAATAAATTTTATATATTTGTACAATAGATGTCAATATATTATTTAATAAATTTTATATTCCACATTGATATAGTGTATTTTTCATCTAAAAAGATAGTATAATTGTTTTATACATTGTAGCCAATATATATAAATGATATTTGTACATATTAACAATGTATGCAATTGCATACTATTATTTACTAAATTTATACTAAACTGTTGACAAAATAAAACATGGTAATTATACTTAACCGTACTATTAAAGATGCTGGCAATGAGGATCGACACGTGGGCAAAAAGAAAGTCACTATATACGACGTAGCTTCACAGGCTGGCGTTTCTGCGTCTTCCGTAACGCTGGCGCTCAACGGTAAACCCGGTATTTCAAGCAAAACCCGCAGCCTTATCATTGATGCGGCAAATAAAGTTGGCTACGCTAAAAAAGAAGATCGACCTTTGGTATCGACCTTTGGCAATATTCACTATGTCATATCAAAGATGCATTTTCGCGACAGCGATAAATACATACCGCATTTCCATAATTTACTTATGCAAGCTATTCAGCAATGCTGTTACGACAATAAAATGTTTATGATTTTGCATTACTTTGGCGACGAACCACAAGAACACAAACATATAATTGACATTATCAACACAGAAAATGATCCCATGGTTTTATTACAGGGAAGCAATATTGATAACCCTGTTTTGGAGTTATGGATGTCTTCAATAAAGCGTTTGGTTGTCCTCAATAATTACTATGACAACATTGATGTAAATACCGTATCATTTGACAGCCAAAGCTGTGTGTATGAATTAATTGATTATTTGCAAAAGAAAGGTTATGAAAATATCGGAAGGTTGCGCAGCTATCCTATTGCCCATACAATCCAAGAACGCGAACGTTATTTCGTCGAATATGCGAATGAAAAAAATTATCCGGTTATTTGCGATTTGGTTGTGGATCCTACACTGGATGAGTCGAGCGCATGTATATTAAAATACATTGAGCAAGGCGGCGCGCTGCCAAGGGTCCTGGTCACGGACAGCGACAAACAGGCGCTAGGGGCGATGCATGCGCTGCTGAACCTTGGTTTTCGCGTACCGGACGATATCGCGATTGTCGGCAATAATGATTTGCCTCTGGCGGCTTCGGCGCCTGTGCCTATTACGACAAATCGGCTGGACTGGGCTCAGCTCGCCCGCATCGGCGTATGGGTTTTGATGAACCATACATTTGGGGGATACAATCCATGCCTGAAAATCCGCCTGACTGAAAAACTTATCATACGCGACAGCGCTTAAATTAATATTCATATACAGGGAGGCACCACATGCAAAAAAAACAGCTCGGATCATCTGAATTGCAAATACCACCCATAAGCATAGGTTGCTGGAGTTTTGGCGGCAACGCGGAAGATTACTGGGGCGCGCAAGATCAACAGGATGTCGACGCACTGGTTGCTTTGGCAATTGACACCGACGCCAACTTTTTTGATACGGCATATGGCTATAATGAAGGGCGCAGCGAGGAATCTTTAGGTAAAGCGCTTCAAGGAAAAAGGGATAAGGCCATTATCTGTACAAAGACGCCCATATGCGAAACGCCCAAAATATTCGAAGAAAAGCTTGTCGCCTCGCTTAGGCGGCTAGGCACAGAGTATGTCGATATTCTGATGATACATTGGCCCACCAGAGACCAGGCCCTACTGGAGCAAAACTTGATGGCGCTCAAAAACATGTGCGAAAAAGGCCTTGTGCGCTATGCGGGCGTTAGCAATTTTGGTATCGGCACATTGTCAATCGCAAAAAGTGTGGGCGTAAATTGCATAGCCAATGAGTTCGCGTACAGTTTGCTCAGCCGCGCGCCCGAATATGATGTTATTCCCTACTGCGTAGAAAATAACATAGGCATTGTATGCTATATGAGTTTGATGCAAGGTATTTTGACAGGGAAATACCGCGCAATCGATGACATACCTATGCGGTACCGGCGCACGGTGCAATTTGACGGAGCCAACAACACCTTAATAAATAAAGCGCATGCCACCCCGCCCGCAGAAGCGGAAGCGATGGCTGTCGTGAATGCACTAATCGATATTTCCTCCGATATTGGCATAACGCCAGGGCAGCTCGCGCTGGCATGGTGCATCGCCAAGCCAGGCGTCGCGACCACTTTTGTCGGATGCCGCAACGCAAAGCAACTAGAGGACAATTGCCTGGCGGGCGAAGTTAAGCTGGAAAGCTCCGTCATATCCGCACTGGACGAAGCTAGCCAGCCGGTATTGGATAAGATGGGCAACACTGTTGACATATTCGGGCAAAACCGGATTTGGTAATTCAATGACCACATAAAATAAAGTTTCTTCTAATAGAAATTCATTTATGACGCGAATGTTTGTAGTTTCCTCATAATCAAGCGTCAATATAGTCATGCTCCCGTTCCAATGTAAAGTCTCACCTTTGATCTTATAGAACCTACGGGCATATTTCAGGTCTTGAAATAACGTTTTCATGGACATTCCCATCTCTTTGATTTATTTTGTTTGTATTTATAGCGTCGGGTGGTACATCTGTTAAAGTACGCTTCATTGGAATCGTGTAGACAAGATGATTTGTTTAAAATTATTCTCGCAAAACTATTGACACAGTGTCCTAAATAGTATATAGTCTTATTTGTATATATGTACTAACAAGGAATAAATATGCCATGAACAAACGTTTCACCATTCAACGATCACTAGTCCTTGAAGCTGTAAAAGAGTTGCGGCGCCATGTCAGCGCCGACGAGGTTTATGAGATAATTGTAAAGAAGCATCCCGATATCAGCAGGGGGACTGTATATCGCAATCTAAACCTATTGTCCGATATAGGTGAAATACGCAAAGTAGAAATGCCGGGCGGGGCCGCCCTCTATGATCATATGTGCCGTGATCATTATCATGCTAAATGCGTTAAGTGCAACCAGGTTTTTGATGTAGCAATGGAATTTATTGGGGATTTGGAAAATAACATCAAAGATACGCAAGGGTTTATATTTACAGGGCACGATATCATTTTTAAATGCGTTTGCCGTGATTGCAATTCAAAATGATTACAAAATGAGACACTAAAACATACGGCCCCGGCCAACTAAAAGCATGTGCGCATACGGGAGCAAGGAAAAACCCGTAAATATATTAAGAGGAGAAGTAGCATGAAGAGTTTCACCGTATTGGATTTACAGTATGCCCATCGGTTTTATGGGTTCAAAGGAGAAGCCCAATATCTGCATGGACATACGGGAATACTTACGCTCGAGGTTGAAGATACCATCAACATGGGCGTAAATATGGTATTCCCCTGCAATGAGATCAAAAAAACCGCTTGGGATGTCCTACAAAACTTCGACCACGCGTTGATATTACGGGAGGACGACCCGTTGCTCCCCGCAATTCTCGGCGTTTACGAAAAACAGGGCATAAAGGACGGAGCGCCGACCAACAAGCAAAAAGGGCCTGCCTTTAAGACGGAGCTTGCCACAGCGTATCCCGAATGCCGCCTGGTGGTCACAAAAGAAACGATGACCGTCGAGGGAATGATAAAAATAGTCTACGACTTGCTAAAAGACAAGCTCAACATCGTGAAAATCACATTTACGAGCGGGGTAAACGGCGCAACTGAGGAATATGCAGCAGGGCAGGAAAAAGACCGTTGCCCGCTGTGCGGCATACTGCTAAACGAAAACAGCGTATGCCCAAAATGTGGATACAAGAAATAGCTAAATTTGGGATTTGAACAAGCACTGGAAATAGGGCTCCCGGGTTTTACTAAGCAATATTCTCATTTCGTTCAAATATGCTCGATTTATAGCTTGATTTGATGCCTGATGTAATGCTTGATGTGATGTTAGAAGTGAAGGCGTCCGCTTTGGCACAGTTAGCATTAATGTGGTTCTTTTCAAAAATATGAAATGGATGAGTAATAAAAGGTTTTGGCAAATCTGACTGTACCGTTGGTATTTATATTGATGGTACCGTCAGATTTTGCTTGGCAGTTTATATAAAACGATCAAATTGAATATTGAAATTATCTACTGAAAACCCCTTAAATATGATTTTATTTTCGATGTTTCGTATCTGTTCTTGTTGATTGTCGTCGTTCGGATCTTCATGGGGATTCATATGGGCAAATCCGGCTATTTGATATAGTCTTAGAAATAACGCGATTTTTGACAGCCAGAAATCGTCTAAATGGTTGGCTGTTTAGCGCCCCGCCGCTGTTACATGCTGTCCTCGGTCAAATAGGTTTCTGCGATATGCATGCCGTCGAAAGAGATGAAGTATGTTTTCACTTCCTGCGGCGCCATGCGCGCCTTAAAGCGCGCCTTGGCCGGGGCGAAGTTAATGTCCGCTACTGCGCCCGCCCCGGATAGCTCCACCAGGCGCACTATGTACCCGTTTGCATTCTCTGCGTATTTTATGGACTGCGCGACCACGTTGGCGCACGATATGTCAATGCCAGAGTATGATATGGCCAGCTCGTTGCGCCCGCGCCCGGACTCGGGCTCTTGCCCGGGCTCTTGCCCGGGTTCATACCCGGAGCCATCGCTACCGGTGCGGCTGCTGCGATGCGTCCCCATCAGCAGGCGGGGCGGCGAGTTCAGCAGCATCGCGCGGCGGGCCACGTCCGACGGATCCTTCTGCGAGTAGGGCGCTATGACATAGCTAAAAAACTGCTCGCCCATGTCCTGGTATTCCACCAGGTCGTCCCGCTCCCCGTAATGGTCAGCGTATATGCATCCTCGCGCTATAATCATCCGCATGTCGCCGGCTTTGGCCGAAAAACTGTACTTACAATCGTTCATTAATGCTAAGCCGCTTCCGGTTTTTTTAGAAACGACGCCCATCCATTCCTGCGACGGCTCTTCGCGTCCGTCCGCTTCCTTTTGGATAAATCCGAACGGCATAGAGTAAACGGCTGCGGGATCCGCTACATTGGCCGGGAAGCTCAATTTTAATATCGTAAGTTGCTCATGGAAATCGAGGCGGCATCTGGCCTCGATCTCTTTTTTGCCCGGATATATGTAAAAATCCTGGACAAGGACAGAGCCCCCATATTGGCTGGAGACCCTTATGCCGCCGCGCACAGGGCCGCGTTCCAATACGCGCGTCGTTGCATGGCCGAACTCGCCTATCTCCTTGTCAAACGTGAATACGCCGTGCGACCATGTGTCGGGCGCCGCGTCGTCTATGACGACGGGCCTGGCCATGGAGCCCCCCGCAAGCTCGACGCCCGCCTCTTTATCATAATAACTCGCTATGCACCCGCTGCCGGGGTCAAAGACAACCTTTATCAGCTCGTTTTCCAGGCAGCTCTCTGAAACAGATAGATCAGACAGAGCGTCTGCGGGCGGAACGTCGAATTTTTCGTTTTTGTATACAAAATAGGTACTATATCCAAGAGCGGGGATGTCCGCGCCAAACAAGGTGTTGTACCTGTCTTTACCGTTGGTCTGGGGCCCGCGCACAACCTGCGGCGCCACTGGAGCGCCTTTGCTGTCCACGATCCCGCTGACCACCGCGTTGACCTGCATGGGGATCGAAACCGGGAATGAATGGGGGTTGAACACGACCACCGGCGCGCCCTCGCCTTCCTTTTCCCACAGCGCCCATCCGTTTTTCTGCACGCCCACCCCGTCCAGCGCGTCCGTCGTCTTAATATTCCAGGCAATCCTATGGACAGCCAGGTCCGCCAGCTCGGTCGCGGCGTCGCGCGCTGCGGCGCATTCGTTTAGCGCGTCCGTATAGGCGTCCCGTATGCTGCACCCCGCCAATATGTCATGAAACTGGTTGAACAAGAGCTTTTCCCATGCGGGCCGCAACCGCTCGCACCCGCAGCCCGCCCCGAGCAGGGCGGACGCCAGCACATCGTATTTCTCGGCGGCGCACAGGGCCTGCTCGGCGCGGCGGTTGGCCGCTTTTATGGCGGAGTTCGCCGAGTAGCAGCCGCTGGCGTGGTGCTGCAGGTCCTCCCTGACTACGGGGAGGCCGTCCAGTATGCCGTTCTTGCGCAGCTCGTCAAAATAGTCCGCTGCGGACGAGAAGCCTATTTCAGAGTTGTCGGAGCAGAGCCGTGTCAGTGCGGCAAGGTTATTGATTGTTGGGCCGCCCTATGGTTGCCGATGCCGTAAAAGCACATATTGGGGAGCCCGTCGCGCTCGGCCTTTTTCAGGTGATCCAGCGCCTTTTTTTCCGTCGCTGCCCGTTCGTTTTCCGGGCTGTCGAAGCCGGCGGGCGTGTTGTAGCCGCCGGTGATCCGGAACGCCGTCACCCGGCTGCCGTCCGGGGCCTCCCAAATAAACAGGTCGCCCGGCAGTTCGGGCTTTTCCAGGGCGTCCGGGCGCATGAAAACATAATACTCCATGCCCGCCTTACGATATATCTGCGGGAGCATGCCGTTGTGCCCGAACGAGTCCACATTATAGCCGACGCGGGCTTTGGCGCCGAATTTTTCTTGAAAATAACGCTGCGAATACAGCAAGTGGCGCGCAAACGATTCCCCCGAAGGTATATTGCAATCCGGCTGCACCCAAAAGCCGCCCGCTATGTGCCAACGGCCCTCCTTCACCCGTTCTTGTATTTCGCCGAACATGGCCGGATCCACTTTTTCCACCCAGTTATAATACGCGGCGCAAGCGCTTGTGAAAATATATCCGGGAAATTCGTCCATCCTGTCCAGCGCCGAGCGGAACGTCGCCAAAATTTCGGACGCCCCCTCGGTTTTGCGCCACAGCCAGACCGGATCGATGTGCGCGTTGCCAATCATATGCACTTTTTTCATATGAAGCTCCCATCGTATATGCTTGTATAATGCGCATCCTGTCACATACACATCATTTATGTTATATTATTATCAATTATTCGGCAACGCACCTATTGATTACAATGAACGAAATAAACACAGAAAAGCGAGCGGACAGTATGACGCACAAAGAACGTTTTTTGGCGGCGGCGCGTTTTGAGCGCCCCGATATGCCGGCTCTTGAATACTACTACACGGATGTGGGCTACGCCGAGCACGGCGCGAAACTTCAGGAGCTATATATGCGCTATCCCGGCGACGCCGCGCCGGCCCCGGCGTATAATTTTACGTCGCGTGGGCCGGATCCGGCCGATTTTGACGAAGATGGCAACTATCGGCGCCTGGAAACGGACAAATGGGGCGTCACCTGGGAATACCGCATATTCGGCCGCATCGGGCACGCAATCGGATTCCCATTGGACGACATAGGCAAGCTCGACAGTTACGCGCTCCCGCCCATGCCTCTGTCCGACCCAGCCGCGTTCGATGCCTTAAAGCGCCGGGCCGAAAGCGAGGACTCTTCTTATCCGATCAGCCACGGCATACCAGGCCTGCTGGATCAAATGATAGCGCTGCGTCCGTTTGAAAAGGTATTGATGGATCTCGCAAACGGGGAGCCTGCGCTGGCCCGGCTCGCGGATGTGCTAACGGATGCCTATTTAGGCGAAGTGCGCAGGGCTTTGTCGGCAGGGGTCGACATCATCCGAATGGGCGACGATTATGGTACCAACCGCGCAATGCTTATATCTCCCGATTTGTGGCGCGCGTTCTTTTTCCCCAGGCTGAAAAAAATATTCGATCCCATAAAAGCGGCGGGAAAGCTTTGCTGTTTCCACTCCTGCGGGCAGGTATGGGACATACTGCCCGACCTGAAGCTGGCGGGGGCCGACACTATTTGGCCGCAGTTGCCATTATACGACTACGGCGCGCTGAGCGAAAGGCTGCGTGGACTCGGCCTGGCGCTATGCATGCACATAGACAGGGGCGAACTGATGCAACATGGCTCGCCTGGCGAAGTCAAAGCCGAGACGGCGCGCCTGTTTCAGGCCTTCCGCCCGGACAATGGCGGCAGTTGGTTTTATTTCGAGGTGGATCAGGGATTCCCATTTGAGAATATACAGGCGCTGGCCGAGGCCATCGCAGAATACCGATGCTAAATCAAAAAAATTGGGCCGCCATATTTACATATAGCGGCCCTTTTTAACGCAACCATTGCATCCGCTGCCCCGCCGCTGCCATTTTACGGAACAGCAGCCGCAGCCTACGACCCTCGATTGCGCTGGTATGGGTGGATAATGAGACTTGAACTCACGACCTCCAGAGCCACAATCTGGCATTCTAACCAACTGAACTATATCCACCGCGCTTGCAATATTCTAATGTATGCGAGCCGTTTTGTCAACAGCCCGACATTTGCTCAAAGGATTATGCGCCATACGATTAGCCGCGATTAAACGCTTATCCGGTTGTCGATTACGCGCTTGGACTTCCCTTCGTAGCGCTCTATGCTGCCGGGCTCCATGATGCGCAGCTTGACGGATAGCCCCAGCGTCTGATCGATGGCCCTGTTGACTCGGCTGTGCAGCTCCTCCAGCCTGCGCACTTCGCTGATGGCTATATCGGGCGTCAGTTCGACCTGGACTTCGAGGACATCCATGCTGTTGACGCGGTCGACCACGAGCATATAGCGCGGTGCGATGCCATCAATGCCGACAATCGCTGCTTCCACCTGGGACGGGAACACGTTCACGCCACGGATAATCAGCATGTCGTCCGTACGCCCTCGCAGGCGGTGTATACGCCGGTGCGTGCGCCCGCACACGCACGGCTCGGGAATGACGCGCGTAAGATCGTGGGTCCTGTAGCGAATGATGGGCATGCCCTCCTTAGTAATCGACGTGATGCACAGCTCGCCCTGCTCGCCCTCGGGCAGGGGCTCGCCGGAGTCGGGGTCGAGGATTTCGAAGAGGAAATGATCCTCCCAGACGTGCAGGCCATATCGCCCCTCCATGCATTCCATCGCAACGCCAGGGCCAATGGTTTCGGTCAAACCGTAAATATCCAGCGCCTTAATATTGAGCAGCCCCTCTATCCTGTCCCTCATGCCCTCCGTCCACGGCTCAGCGCCAAATATGCCGACCTTCAGTTTCAACCTGCCCAAATCGAAAGACGCGTCCCTGAGCATCTCGCCAATCATCAGCGCGTAGGAAGGCGTGCACGCGACGGCGGTGGCCCCCAGATCCTCCATCAGCATCAGTTGGCGGCTGGTGTTGCCTGCGGATATGGGTATCACCGTGCTGCCCACGCGCTCGGCGCCGTAGTGCAGGCCGAGCCCGCCCGTGAACAAGCCGTAGCCATAAGCCACCTGAACGGTGTCCCCTGCCCCGACATTCGCGCACCCGAGGCAGCGCGCCACCACTTCGGACCAAACATCCAAATCATTTTTCGTGTAACCGGCGACAATCGGCTTGCCCGTCGTGCCCGACGACGCGTGTATGCGAACGATGTCGCCCTGCGGGACCGCGAACAGCCCATATGGGTAATTGTCCCTTAAATCCGTTTTATCGGTGAACGGCAGTTTATTAACATCGGCGAGCGACGCGATGCAATCGGGCGCGAGGCCCGCTTCATCCATGCGCTCCCTGTATGCCGGCACGTTTGCGTAAACCCGGCGCACCGTCTCGCGTAGGCGCTCCAATTGCAACTGCATGAGCCGGGGGCGATCCATTGTCTCAATCGTTTTGTTCCAATACATTAATGGTACCAATCCTTTCTATACGCAGGCAGTCAAAGGGCTGCCTCTTTATATAATACAGTTGTTGCGCTTGGCGGCCGCCGCTCGCGCGTAGGCGGGCGCGAAAAGCCTCCGCCGTATCTTCGACGCGCGACACACAGCAGCATCTGCGCTCGCACACTAAATATGTGTCTATATGGGTAATATGGCAATTATAGTATACGGAAACGGGGCGAGGCCGTTACTTCAACGCCGCGTGGTGACACGTGCGTCGTACGCAACGACCTGAATAAATCGGAACCAAAAACAGACCGGAACGCCCCGTTGGGGGCTCTGGCAGGAAGCGAAGATATTTTTCTGTCCATCTATGTGCGACATGGTTGTGCATCCCTTGAATAATTGCATATAATCATAACACATCGCTTTTGAATGTCAATTAAATTGTTTTTATAAAACCGTTGTTATATATTTGTCATTATATATTTACCATTTGTATATTTGTCATTGTTTATAAGTCGTAATATATTAGTTGTTATCAATTAGTCGTTATATATTTGTCATATAAAATTATCATAATGTAGGAGGGTGCGCCGATGAAAAAGGCGGTTATCACTGGGGTGCGGAAGGCGGAGATCGTTGAATGCCCCACGCCAAAGGCAGTGGGAAACTGGGCGCTGATCAAGATACACTCAACGCCCATGTGCACGGAATACAAGTCGTTTTTGGCGGGCCATGAGTCGCGATACCTTGGCCACGAGGCAGCCGGGGAGGTCGTCGAGGTCGCGCAGCCTGGCCGGGTCAAGGTCGGGGACAGGGTCGCCGTGATGCCGCAATATGGCTGCGGCGTCTGTGAATACTGCGTGTCGGGCTATTATATCCATTGCCGAAACAGCATTGATCCTAGGAAGTATACCGGCCAGACGGAAGGCTGGGCGACTTATGCGCAATATATGTTAAAACCAGACTGGATGCTCCCGGCAATACCGGAGGGGCTTAGCTATGACAGGGCGGCGCTGGCCGGCTGCGCGCTGGGGCCGTCCTTCGCGGCAATGGACGCGGCCAATGTCTCCGCCTTCGACACCGTCCTCATAACGGGGCTCGGGCCGGTAGGCCTGGGCGCTGTCGTCAACGCCGCCTACCGAGGGGCCAAAACGATCGTTGTGGAAAGCGCGCCCTGGCGCGTGGAGCTGGCAAAAAAAATGGGCGTGACCATGGTGGCGGACCCGGGCAGCCCCGATTGCGTAAAAGAAATAAGGGCCTTCACCGGCGACAGGGGCGTCGACTGCGCAGTGGATTGCAGCGGCGCTCCGCAGGCCCAGCGCGTGTGCATCGAGTCGCTGCGCAGGCTGGGGGCGATGTGTTTTGTCGGCGAATCGACCGAAAAGGTATCCATCCACGCAAGCGCCGACATGATACGTAACGGCATCCGGCTGTTCGGTATATGGTTCTACAACATGAACCTGTTCCCGAAGCTCATGGAGGTGGTGACGAACTCTCCGCTGATCGGCCTGCTTGTTTCGCACAGGCTGCCCATGAGCGACATCCAGAAGGCCATGGAGCTGTCGGCGTCGCCCGAGCACGGCAAAATAATCCTGCACCCATGGGAATAGGCGCTGGGCGGTAGTAGGCCTAACCCATGTATAATACCTGCACAAATGCCATTTTTCGAAAGCTACAAACTTTTAGTGCGAAAATACTATATAATGTGGGCAACCATGTGTGAAACGAAAGGAGCATAGCAATGAAAATCACGGATGTTAAAAGCGCAAAGATCGGTACGAACATCGTCATACGCATCGTGACGGACAAAGGCGTCGATGGTTTTAGCCAGATTGAGGGCAACAAGGACTATGTGCGGCCGCTCATCCCCTACTTCAAAAGCATGATACTGGGCTGCGACCCGACGAATGTGGAGGACGTGCTGCGCCGCATGCGCCGCTCCGCCGGCTTCAAGCCCTGGGCGAAAGTGTTCAGCTCCATAGAGATGGCGCTGTGGGACTTGGCGGGGAAAGAGGCCGGGCTGCCGGTGTATAAACTGCTGGGCGGCAAGGTGCGCGATCGCGTGCGCGTGTACAACGGCAGTTTTATGGACCCGAACCCGCCCCACAAAGTGGCGGACACCCCTGAAAAGCGCGGCGAAAATATTTTACACCTGAACGAGCTGCCCGAGGGGTTCACAATCGTTAAGACGGCGGCGTTCTGGCACACCAGGCACTATACGGAAGCCGACGCGTACAACACCTATTTTTCCGAAGGCGGCGGCGTGGGCTCCGTAAGGATGGGCAGCCTGCTCACCGAGGCGGCCCTCAACAAAAGCATCGATTACATCGCGCGCATAAAGAAGGTCGTCGGCGACAGGGTCGGGCTGGCCTTCGACGTGGGGCCAGGGTTCATGCCGACCGACATCATACGGCTGGCGAAGGCCGTCGAGCAGTACAACGTCATGTGGCTGGAGGACTCCATCACGGGCGACTACACGCCGTACACGCAGGCGTCGGTGTACCGCGACCTCACCACCAGCACCAGCACCCCCATCCACACCGGCGAGCAGGTCTTCCTGCGGCACAATTTCATGGACCTCATCGAGACGCGCGCGGTGGACATCATAGGCCCGGATCCGGCGGATGTCGGCGGGCTGGCTGAGTTGAAGTGGATCACGGAGTACGCAGACCTGCACGGCATACTGATGGCGCCGCATGGTACATTCGACGGCGTGTTCGGCATGGCGGGGCTGACGCATGTGTGCTCGACGATGCCGCAAAACTATATCGCCTACGAGTTCCCGGGGCTGAACCCCGGCTGGTGGGTGGACATCGTCGAGGGCCTGCCAAGCGACTTCCTGCGGGACGGGCACGTCAAGGTATGGGACGCCCCCGGCGTCGGCGTCACATTCAACGTCAACAAAGCGACGAAGTACCTGGAAGCCGACGACAAGGACTTCTTCCTGTAATGTATCGAATACATCAAGCGTACTAATATGAAAGTCGTCGGTTCGGGGAAGCGCGGTTCCCCGAACCTCACGGGCGTGAAACGCCCGCGCGTCGCGTTACGCCGCGATAGTGTCCACGACGATAGACTTTCGTGCCATGTTGGTGACGGCACAGTCGTGAACACTATTAAATAGCCAACGGCGCAGTATCACATGTAGGGCGGGGGCAAGCGAGGCCGTTGAAAAACCCCTAGCTAATCGCTTTTTAGCATGACAAATATTTTCGATCCCGCTTGTCTTGCCAAAAATGAACCTATAGTGATTCTT
>Ga0099364_10004115_pt1 | contig 22109 bp, 15 predicted proteins | sample TergutTh196P3_FD_73070 | JGI IMG/M metagenome (GOLD analysis project Ga0099364, IMG submission 73070) | Microcerotermes parvus P3 segment gut microbial communities from Pointe-Noire, Republic of the Congo - Th196 P3 | ecosystem: Host-associated > Arthropoda: Insects > Digestive system > Gut ...
TTATATTTATTTGTTTATTTTTCATGGTGATAAACGTTGCATCGCCGTTCGCTTCCCGTATTTCTACAGTATTTACAGAATAGTCCGTTTTGTCAAAAGTAAGCGTAATACTGTTGAACATTTGCCTCAAATCTCTTTGTCTGGGCGTTAATACAACCTGATAATCGCTTGTTCCAACGTTGAATATTGCCGTAAATCTATTACCATCAAATATTCCCGAGCCATTTATCCCGGAAATAATAATTCTGCTTATTTCGCTGAACATTCTGTTGCTGCTAACATTAATAATGTTTTGATTTGTGCCTGAATCAATCATTATTTTGTCGCCGTTCATCGTGAAGCGATACTGATAGGGGCGAGTGTATTCCCAATTCAATTTGTCGGCTTGTTTAAACGAAAGCCTGCCTTCTGAAATTAACTCGTCCGATAAAATAGATATGGTCTTTCTCTGAACAAAATCACAGCGTAACGTTGTCATTTTTTCGGACGCCAACGTTATGTTTTTTATTAAATCTCTTTGCTGTTCAGACGTGGCTTGGTGATAATCTTGCGCGAAAATTATCGTTGAAAAAAGAGATACACAGATAAGAAAAAAAATACTTTTAATCATTGTTAAAGTTATTTAATTTTATGGATTCAAATGGTTTAATGGTATAGTTTTTTTCTATTTCCCCATATTTAACAGAAATGTTTTTTTCGGTTTTGTTTTTTGACCGTATAACTGCCTCTTTCATTTTTCCGTTTTCCCATTCGATATCTACTTCAAAACCACCGCGAGCGCAAAGACCTTTGACGTTGCCATTTTGCCAAACTGTTGGCAGAGCGGGCAGCAGCATTATTTTATTCTCAAGGCTTTGCAGTAACATTTCGGCAATTCCTGCGCCTCCGCCCATATTGCCGTCCAATTGAAAAGGTGGATGCGTTGATAACAGATTTGGATAAATTCCTCCGCCTCTTTCTGTTATGTGTATAATTCTTTTCAACAATTTATGTGCACGGTCGCCATCTTTTAGTCTCGCCCAAAAATTAACTTTCCACGCCAACGACCATCCGGTGCCGTCATCGCCGCGCGCTTCCAAACTTATTCGGGCTGCTTGCGCCAACTCGGGCGTTGTTTCAGGCGATATTTGATGACCGGGATGCAGCGCAAATAGATGAGATACATGTCTGTGTGTATTGTTCGGGTCATCCCTGTCTTCTTTCCATTCCTGCAACTGCCCCCATCTACCTATTTGAGGCTTACAGATACGGTCGCGCATTGAAACTGCTTGAAGTGTAAAGTCATCATTAATGCCAAGCACATTTGCGGCTTTCACACAATTATTTAATATGTCCCATGCAATTTGATGGTCCATGGATGCGCCTCCCGAAATTCCGCCATGTTCAGGCGAATAGGATGGTGAAGATACTAAATCTCCGTTTTCATCTTCTGTTAGATAATCCATCCAGAAAAGCGCAGCATCCTTCATTACAGGATAAGCGCGCTCTTTAAGAAAATCTATATCCTGAGTAAAATAAAAATGTTCCCACAAATGTTGGCATAACCATGCTGCTCCTCCGGGAAAAAATCCCCATGGAAATCCCCATCCGGGCGCAGTGTAGCCATAAGCATTGTTCATTGTATTGACAATCCAGCCGCGTGTATTGAAAAAATCTTTTGCGCTTACCCTGCCCGGTTCCACCAGTTTTTCTGTCCACACAACCATAGGCTCGTTACATTCGGCAAGGTTGGTTGGCAAGGCGGGCCAATATATCATCTGCATGTTGATGTTGGTATGATAATCGGCTGCCCATGGAGGATTAGTGTCTTTGTTCCATTTGCCCTGCAAATGAGCGGGCATGGTTCCGGGTCTCGAACTGCTTATCAGAAGGTATCGCGAATATTGAAAAAATAACGCTTCCAAACCGTTGTCTACTGCGCCGTTCTGGTATGTGTTAATACGTTCGTTAGTCGGAAGAGCGTTTCCAATATCCAAACCCGGAGATAAATCAAGACTGACACGGTTAAACAATTGCCGGTAATCATTAATGTGTTCGGCAAGCAATTTTTTATAAGTACTTTTTCTTATTTTTCCGATAATGTCGGGAATGATTTCTTTCCAGCCTGTAGCGCGATAATGTGGATAATCATTAGCGTAGGCGGTAACCGCAGTCACTGCAAGCGACAATTTTTTTGCGTTTGTTATTATTATTTTCCCATCCGTCCACGAAACCTTGCCATCGGTATTCAGTACGTGAATAGCCGTCTGATATTCAAGTGAATTAGCAGTCACATGACCCTCATAAATGTAGGTGTTGTCGATGAATGATTCGTTGTTTTTAACATGAGGCGAAACGTAACTAATCGTATAATCTGTCCCTTTTGATGCATTGTTTTCAAATTGAAGAACGAAGGCGCGTTTGGGATAACTTGCAAAATATGTACGTTTGTGCTTCACATCACCTTGCGTATAGCGGACATTAGCCACAGCGTCTGAAATATTCAGGTCGCGATAATAGTCTGTTACATCGCCGTTCCCTGCCACGTCGATAAAAATATCGCCTGCCGTTTGATTAGCGCCGAAATCGCCGTAAGAAAGACCACTTATTCTGTTGTTAATTCCTCGCAGTTCTCTGCTGGCAAGGGCGTGGGCTTCAGCATACTTTCCCTCTGCAATTAAGTTTCTCACCGGCTCCAACGCCTGCCATGCGTCCGGTCTGTTTCCGAAATTGTAGTCGGGATGGCTACCGGGACCGCCTTCCCATAAAGACCCTTCCGAAAACTGAAATTGTTCGCGCTCAACGCCGCCAAAAATCATAGCGCCCTTATACCCATTGCCAATGGGCAACGCTTCCCTCATCCAGTCGGCGGCTGGCGCCGTGTACCAGAGTTTTAGTTCTCCGGTTCTCTCTTTTCCGCATGAATGTAACGCTATCATGCAGAAAGCAATTAATATAAAAAATATTACTCTGTTCATTTTTGAATTGTTTTTTCGTTAAAAAATTTCGGCAAAGATAATCAAAATTATAATATAAAAAAAAAAGATACACTGATTTAACATTGATTATTGATTATCTTTGCACGCAGATAACGCAGATTTATAAGATGACCGCAGATTTTGCTAATGACTAATGACTACCGACTAATTTCCTCAATCCAAACCCTTTTTTTTCCGATAAAAACGACTGCCAGATATCTCACATCATCTCTGTCTTTGAACATATTAGAGGTCATATATCTTTGCAATTGCTCTTTTGCTGCTTTTTTCTTTGATTCGAGCAACGCTTTTTTGCGAACATCGGCTTCTGATACGTATTTCAGTTCCCACACCCAGTCGATTTTTATTCGTGGGTACAGATAGTCGCGGCGTTGCAGGTAGATGTCGGTGTAGCCTTGCGAGTTTTCGGTTTCTGAAATAGACAGATAATAGTTTGATTGGAACAAAATGTTCAATAACATGAACTTAACGTGCTTTTCGGTAAAACCTTTCATGTCTTGGTTCGAAATTTGCGACAAAAAATTTCGCTGAAAAATATCGAAAAATGGCTTGTAGTCGCCATCATAAGCCAATGATGTCAGTCCTTCGCGAATTATTCTCGGGTTATAGGACATTTCCGGATTGCGTTCCAAAATAATGTTTTCCATGTAGTCCCAATACATCGTTTTTACGGTATAATTGGGGATTTTTAGCATTGAAATACCGTTATCGTTTTCAATTGTTACTAATCCCATGTAAAAAAGCAGTGATACGAAGTTTTGGGCTTCGTGTATCTTATCGATAGAAAATCTGTCAATCACTTCTGCCTGTACCTGCTTGTATTCAATCATATTTTCCAATTCTTCAACATTTTCCGTCTTTCTAAGAAGATTTTTTATTCTTCCGTAATCGGTTTTCAAATTACTGTCTACAAGTCGTTTAAACTTTTCGCCTTCGTCAAGCAGTTCCTGAAAAAAATAATTTATCAGCGAAGAGTTGTAGATTTTATTTTTCGCATCGGCATGAAACTTGTAGCCGTTGTAGAGGTATTTCATATCAACTTTTATCAACGATTTATCAACGCCTGCCTGTTGTCTTACAAATTCAACTTCTTCTTCGGTGAAGCCAAGTATTTCGCAGTATTTTTCTTTTAGCGAAAGATTATTGGCAATATTGTATCCGCTTGTGACGTCGTCGAGCATCATGGGCGTGACCCCGGTTATAAAAATCTTGTCTACAACGACTTGTGTGCCGTCTTTCAATGCTTCGTAAAAGTCGCGAACAACGCCGTTTGCCCAAATGAACTTTTTGTATTGCTCGTAACTCATATTTGTTCCCAAAGCAATCAAATCGTTGGCAAAATGGTCATACTCGTCGATGATTACGAAAAGTTTACGTTTGTGCCTTTTAACAATGTTAAAGACGTGTTTGTCAAGGGCTTCAACCCCTATTTTTCCACTTTCGTCTATTATCTGATTTTCGTATTTATTGAAATAGTCTGTGCCTATAATGTCCTCATAATGAGTAAAAAATTCTTTTACGCAGGCTTGTATCTTATGATTGAACGAAGCTATAAATTTTTCTTCAGAGGTAGTATCTATTCTGGAAAAACTAAAGCGTATGACAAAATATGAATTTCGCTTTGGCGTAGGATTTTTTCCTATGTACAAATCGCCAAAAAGCGCGTCAAACTTATCAGCCGAGAGGAAATCATAGTAGTGAAAAAGCGTTGAGAGAAACAACGACTTCCCAAACTTGCGCGGACGTGTCAAGAAGACATGGCTTTTCCCCTCGTTTTCAAGCATTTCGATATAACGGGTCTTGTCCACATATACGTAATTTTCAGTACGAATTTTCTCGAAATTCGATTCTCCGTAAGGTATTTTCATTATTTTCGATTTTTGATTTTCAATTTTTAAATTCGTGGCAAAGATACGAATAATTTTTGAGATTTTGATAGTTTTTTTGATTTTTTTTGCACGCAGATAACGCAGATTTATAAGATTTACGCAGATTTTCCCAATAGCCCGCCAAATCTTCGTTTCGAACTATTAAAAAAAATTTAAACGTTCGAAATATTTGATATTCAACGCCATCTAAACTCTAATATCTAAACTCTTCATTTTCAACTTTCAACTTTCAATTTTCAACTATTCACTTTTCACCACTTCCGCCGGATTTCTATTTGCCGCCCTCCAGACCGTCGAAAATATCGAAACCACAATAACCACAAACACGACCAGAAAAATAGCCACATACAGCCATGCGTCCATCGAAGTTTGCTTTACGTAGCCTTCCAACCAGCGTTTCATTATCAGATATCCTGTAGGGAAAGCCACTAATGCCGCTAATGCAAGCAAAATCAGGTATTCTTTGAAAAAGATGTTCAAAATATCCAAGACTTCCGCTCCGTGCACTTTTCGAACTGCTATTTCTTTGCGGCGTTGCTGGCATGTAAGGCTTGTCAAGGAATATACGCCAAAAATTGCAATTAAAATACATGCAAGGGTCATCACAGACAAAAGTTTGAGCAATGCCCGTTCTGATTTGATATGTTCTTCGAAGATATCTTCCATGTATGTGAAACCAATATCAAGACTTCCCCTTTCAGGAAACTCGCTACGAAACCATTTTGTAACTGCTTCTTCGGTTTGAACGCGCAACCCTTCTTCATATTTGTATCCAATTGCCAAGAAAAGTCCTTCTGTAAAGGGATAACGAAAAGAAATCGGCATTGGATTAGAAGTTGGCGATAAATAAAAATCCCGTGCAATGCCCGCTACCTCAAACTGCGTTGTCATAACTTCTTTTCCTAAATCGTTCATCATAGTCTCATTTACCACAATATAAGTGGAGTTTTCATCAGCATATTTCGCACCTTCAATGATTTCGATACCAAAAAAGTCAAAAAAACGAGAATGGGCGTTCATTGTGAAGAACGTGTAGTTTATGTTTTGTCCCTCTTTTTCGATATTTCTTGTAATTGGCATTCTTCTGTTAATCATATTTCTCATAAATGAGCCGCCAACTAATGGAATAGCATCTATAACGCCCGGCACTTGTTTGATTTGGTCTACATAGTGCAAGGGCATAGTTACTCCCGGCGGTGGCGATGGTAACCATGCCGGCTCTAAAGCAGCAATATTATGGCGGTTGATATTCAAACCGGTTTGATGCAAAAAGTTTAACTGCTTGAAAAAAACTACCGCACAAAACATCATTCCAAGACCTATCGTCAACTGAACAAACAAAGTGCTTTTGCGAAAAATATTTTGCGACGCCGGATTGCCGCCACCCTTTATGCTTTCGTTCAACCCTTGCTTTCGGAAATAAAAAACTGAAATACTGCTTGCAAGAAAACTGCAAAAAATAAGTAAAGCGGCATAAAGCGCTAATTCTATGTAAATGTTTGAATTATGAATGCCTATGCTTGCGTATTCTTTGAAAAATGGAAGTGAACATATAATCAGTACGAAACCGGAAACAATTGAAAACAGGATAACTAACAAAAAATCAATAAACAGCGTAGCCGCTATATGCACGTCGGCTGCGCCGTTCACTTTTCGCAATGCTAATTCCCGCAATCTCATCTGAACACGTGTAACAAAAAGCGTAAGGTGGTTAAACAGAGAACACAAAATAACCAACAATCCCGCAACAGTAAAAATTCGAATATGACCGATTCTGACATCTGCTTTTATCTGTCCGGTAGGGTCTTCGTAGCGAAGTCGTGTTATAGGCGTCAAAATAAGAGATACAGGGATGTTGCCAAGTTGTGAAATCTCAATTTTGTCAAGTTTACTTTTAAGCGCTTTTACGTCTATACCCTCTTTTACTAATATATATGTTTGAAACTGACTAAATTGCCAACTATTCAAATTAGCGCTGGAAAAACCACGAACAAATAGAGGGGCAGCCATATTAAACTGTAGATTTGTATTCGCGGGCCAAATAGGCAGAGTAGCCATCACATCGTAGTTATATTTTTCTTTGATGATTTTTACAGTTTCCTCATTATACAATTCGCGGGTAACTGCAACCGGTCTACTTGTTTGATTTGCCACAAAGAGACTTTCCGGCAAGTCAATATCAAAAATATTACAGAAATTTTGGTCTGAAAAATACAAAATTGTATGATTTTCGTCATAAACCCGAAAATTTACAACACAAGCTTCCTCTATTTCAGGAATATTCGATTTCAACCATTCAGATAATGGGTTTGGCGTGCCTGTTTGTACCTCTGAAACACTACCGCCGTGTGTATCCCATTTAAAAGGTGCAATATCTACACGATAAATCCGGTCTGCTTTAGCATGAAAACTATCGAAACTCATTTCATACCGTATCCACAAGGCTGAAAAAGCAAAACAAACAAACCCTACAGCCAGCCCGACGATGCTGATGATGTTTTGAGTCTTGTATTTCCGCAGGTTGCGGAAGGCTATTTTTAGATTGTGTTTAAACATGATTTTTGATTTTTGATTTTCGATTTTTAAATTCGCGACAAAGATACGAATAATTTTTTAATTTTTTTAATATATCCTAATTTTTTGCACGCAGATGACGCAGATTTTTAAGATTTACGCATGTAAACCACATACATCCGCTCGGCGTTTTTGTGGAAACTGTCGAAAGTCATCTCGTATCGTATCCACAACGTTGTCAACGCAAAGCAGGTAAACTTTTGTTCGTCCATTCCATAAATTCATCAAAAACATTCATCCAACGGGATTCTCTATTTTCATTATAATTCGTTGGAATTTTGTTGAAAGAATGGTCATAGTCTGGATAAAGTCTAAAAGTCAAATTGTCTTTTTGGTTCCTGATAAATTCAATGGGAATTATTAATGCAGATTCAATAGGAACAGATACATCCTTTGCTCCGAAAGCAAAAAAAATCGGAATGTCGATTTTTAGAAGACTTTCAACAGGCGACTCTGAAAATTGGCTCCATCTTCGATAAGTATTGCCTAACCAAAACTTTGAAATTGAATTGGGTTCAGCTTCAATTTCTTTTATCTTCGCAAACAAAGATTCCAATCGTTGTTTTGCCGTTTCTTCATCAATTTTTCCTTCATTTAATTCTTTTCTAATAAACAAAGCAAAGTCGTAATATTGCGTATTTCCACCACCCGACCAATATCCGATATGAGTGATTTTTTTATTAATTGTTCCTAATTTTGCAGCTACAGTACTTCCTTCAGAATGTCCGATAACAATCAGTTTTTTGGGGTTTTTGATTTGTTTTTTAGTGATTTGATTGATTACCTCATTGTATTGCCAAACCCTGTAATCCAACCCTTCATTTTCATAAAAGCATTTTGGAATTTCAAAGTTTTTATTTTCTACTAAGAACGGTATACATTTTTTTGAAACTAAAACAAAAGCAAAAGTTTCAGGTATTTTTTCAAGGTTGAAAGGAACTGAGCTTTCGATATTTGTCGAACCGTTTTCTTCGGTTATCGAAAAAAGCGGTCGAGCGCCTGAACCGTGAATAAACAAAATGATTCCATCGGTCTCTTTTAACTCTTTTTTGGAATAAATGTGGTAATTAACGGTATCATTCCTTTTAAAAATTGAAAAATGCTTGTATTCTTCAATTTTTGGATAAAATGGAGCATTTTGCGAAAAGACGCTCAATGATAACATACTTGTCAAAACAAAAAAAATCATTCTCTTCATTATCCTTGATTTTCAGTACATAAATAATTTAAAAAAAATTGTTCACTTCATTGTTCAACCTTCACCACTTCTGCCGGATTTTCAACACTCGACCTGTACACCTGCCACCCCACGCAAACCACAATTACCAATGCCAGCACGCAGACAATCGCCAAATATAACCATGCTGGAATATTTGTCCGTATTGCGTAGTTTTCCAACCATCGTTGCATAATGAAAAATCCTGCCGGAAAAGCAATTGCCGCTCCTACGAACAGCAGCATAAAGTATTCCTTTGCAAACATGCCAAGTATATCGCCAACCGTTGCGCCGTTTATTTTGCGGATGGCAATAGATTTGCGACGTTCCTCGCACGTCAGCGAAACAAGCGAAACAAAACCGAAGATGCAAATAAGTATGCAAATGCCCGAAACAACCGACAATAATTTTATAAGTGCATTTTCGGATTTCAGAAATTTATTGTATTCTTCTTCAGTATTATATAATTCTAAATATCTTGAAATATTGGGATATTCATCTTCTACCAACCTGATAATTTTTTCCCGGCATGATTTCCACATACCTTCGTGATACTCAAACATGATGGAACGATGCATCACTACCCGAAATGTTATTACTTCGGAATCAATGACGTTTTCTATCGGCGGTGGCGGTGGCGGCGGGATATATTTTGTATAATAAGCCGGTTTTGCCGGCATGGTAGGCGCAGTATTGTATACATTTTTGATGACGCCTTTTACCGTATAATTTCCGAAATGTTTTCCCACAGGTTCGTGCCAGCCAAACGCTTTAACAGCGCTTTCGTTGAGCAAAACCATTGATTCCGTATCGGCATCGGTCAGCATTTCGCCAGCCAATAACTGAAATTCATAAAAATCAATGATTTCGGGCGTGACCTTATATTCCTGCATTGGTATATCTTCCGCGTCAATAGTTTTTCCGTCCCATGAACTAATCTGAAAACTATAAGTAGAGCGTTCAGGGACTATATTGAATGTGCCGCCGTCCGAGTACATTATCTCCACAACCTCCGCAATTTCCGGTATCTGTTTCAACAGGTTTACCAATCCTTCGGTACCCGGTCTATCCATCAATATCATTGAGGCTCTGTTGCGATATGAAAAGCCCAACTCGCCTGAATGATGCAGAAAATACATTTGCTTCAAAATAACGATGGTACAAAAAGCAAATCCAATGCTGATGACCAATTGAACAACCACCGAAATTTTACGGAACAGTTTTTTATTGCTACGGCGAATAGATACATTCAGCGTCCTCATACGAAATACGACCAATATAGCCCAAAACACAAACAGGGCAACTAACATTACCACCCCGAAATACAAAAGCGATTCGCTATAAATGGCAGACAAGTACGCAATATTTTTCAATCCATATTCCGTCCCTATCGGGACGGCGCAGAGCGGATTGTTCTGTCTTTTCTACCGATATTTTGTCCCTAAAGGGACACAGCTTCAAATATTTACGCAATTTTATCATTAATAACGAAAACACTAGCGAAAATAATCGGTCATTCCGAACGTAGTGACACAACATAAAGAACTCGTCAGATGGGCAAAAGAAAGAGGACGTTTTTATAGCGAAGCAGACCACTAACAAAAAATAAAAAATTATTTTTTTATTGATCGTAAGTCCTTGATTACCACCGATGCGCATACGCATCCAAATATTGCCGGCATATACGAGATTGTTCCCACTATTGATTTTTTATTTTGTTCGTCGCAGTCTACTACTAAATCTTTGTCTATCAGTTCGGTTGAAAAGACTGTTTTGATACCTCTGTCTACGCCAATTTTGCGAAGTCTTTTGCGCACAACGCTACACAGCCGGCAGTTGAACGTTTTTGAGATGTCGTCTACGCGAACTTGCAGTGGGTCTAACTTTCCGCCGGCGCCCATAGAACTGACTATTCGCTGATTATTTTTATAAGCGTGATAAAGCAGGAAAACCTTAGGCGACAGAGTGTCGATGGCGTCCACAATATAATCAAAGGGCTTACTGACTATCTCCGTTATTTGCTCGTCGCGGATAAATTCGCTTATAAGTTCCAATTGCACCTCCGGATTAATATCTCGCAGACGTTCTGCCATCACTTCGGTTTTCAGTCTACCCTCGTTGCTGCATAGCGCTATCAACTGCCTGTTACGGTTGCTGGGCTGCACCTTATCGCCATCTATAATTGTCAGACGCCCTATGCCCGCCCGACACAGCATTTCGGCAACATAGCCGCCCACGCCGCCCACGCCTGCGACCAAAACATGCGATGCGCGCAACTTTGCCACATCGGCTGCATTGATGAGCATCTCAGTTCTGCAAAGCCAGTCCAAAAGCAATTGACAATTTTTGTTTGATGATTTTCGATTGTCGCAAGGCAACTACTATTTTGGTCCGTAGGTTGCAATATTTTCCGACAGACAAATAAGGTCTTTGTCTATTGACTTATGCTGTTTAACGGTTTTATTTAGCGGCACCTGCACTATTTTGTCATGCGCCACGCCTACCATCACACACTTTTGGCTGTCTAAGAGCGCATCTATGGCTGCTACCCCCAGTCGGCTTGCAATAACCCTGTCTTTAGCGCTTGGCGAACCTCCCCTCTGTATGTGCCCCAGTACAGAAACGCGTATATCAAATTGTGGAAACTCCGGCTCCAAAATCTTTGCGATATCCATTGCTCCGCCCTCTTTCAAGCCTTCGGCAACAAGTATAATGCTCGATTTGTTCTTTGTTGCTCGTTCGGCAAGAAATTTTCGGGCTTTTTCCAACTGGTCGTATTGTATTTCAGGCACCATAATAATTTCGGCGCCACATGCTATTCCGCTGTTGATAGCCACAAAACCGGCTTCGCGTCCCATCACCTCTACAAAGAAAATCCGGTTGTGAGAACTTGCCGTGTCGCGAATTTTATCAACCGCCTCTACAACAGTGTTTACAGCGGTATCGAAACCTATAGTATAGTCCGTGCCGTATAAATCGTTGTCTATTGTGCATGGAATACCGATAATCGGGATGTCAAACTCGTCCGAGAGTTCGTTTGCGCCCTTAAATGTACCGTCGCCGCCAAGAACAACTAATGCGTCTATTCCAAATTTTTTCAGCTGTTCGTAACCGGCTTTTATACCGTCATAGTGTCTGAAACGCGGACTGCGCGCTGTCAGAAGGAACGTGCCTCCTTTTTGTATTACGCCGCTAACATCTTCGGAAGATAAGGGTATGATGTCACCATCAATCATGCCCTCATATCCTTTTCTAATGCCGAACACTTTCATCCCGTTGTGAATTGCAGCGCGGGTGGTAGAGCGGATAGCCGCGTTCATTCCGGGGGCGTCGCCACCCGAAGTTAAAATACCTATACTTTTTATTTTTGACATAAACAAAAAAACGTTTTAAAATTTGTCGCAAATATAGAAAAAATTAATATCTTTGCAAAAAAAATAAAATAGAAATAGAAAAATGAAAATAGAAAAAATCTTGTTTGAAAGCCCGTCAACATCGTGCTGGCGAAATCTGATACGGCATATTGTATATATTTTGATTTATTTACCCCTTCTTTTTTGGTTGTTTTATCGTGCGTCAATAGATGCAAATCCCCTTATTACTGTCATGGTTTGCGTGGTTTTTGTTTTGCATTTGGGCAATTTCGTTTTAGATGAAATCAGTAAGCCTCACAGATTTATACTCACTAATACCCATTTTATTATTAAACGTCGCCTGAAAGATAGCATTATTCCGTTGCAAAACATTAAATATATACGACTTGTGTTACCCTACGAAAAAAAGAGATATGCTAAATCAGAAGTAGAATGGAGTTTGTCTTTCGCGCATTATCCGACAAGTTCTAAAAAAATCATCTATTATCACCGGCGTCGTGACGGCTGGACGCTATTAGCCACCGACAGAGGTACCTTTTTAATCACCCCCGACGACCTGCAAATTGTTGATGCTACAGTAGAGCAAATTTAGTGATAAATACATTTCGGAAAAATATCAAAAAATACTTTTTTTTTCGCATTGTTTTGATTTTTCAAATTTTTCATCTACTTTTGTTAAAAATTTTTTAGTAATAATTTTATATTGTAATATGATATGATACATCGATTTATATTATTTGCGGCAACGTTTCTGTTTCTGCAAAATCCATCAGTAGTATTTTGTCAAACCGTTCCGGTTGTTGATAAAATCATTGAGATAAGCGCCACCGATAACCAAACCATGCAGCATTTGGATGTCCTGGTAAACCGCATTGGCGGTCGTCTGATAGGCTCTGACGGCTATCAAACCGCTACGGTCTGGACGGCTGCCATGTTCGAAAAATGGGGATTAGAAGTTGAAATTCAGGAGGTAGGCGAAATACCTGTAGGTTTTAACAGGGGACCCTGGTTTGGACGAATGTTAGACCACGACGGCATGTCGCTTCACTTTGCTACGCCTTCCTATACGGCAGGAACAAAGGGTGTACAAAGAGGGCATGTAGTTGCCGAGCCTCAAACACGGCGCGAGTTTGAAAACATGAAAGGCAAACTCAACGGAGCATGGGTGCTAATAAGCGGAACAAACAGCGGCTGGGCAATAGACTGCTCGGATAACGCAAACCAGCGAAGGAGAAGAATAATTGAAGAAAATGAAAGAACAGGACGGTATAATGATTCTATAAGCCGTATAAATAGGGCAAATCCAAATAGAACGCCTTTGCCGTTACGGGAGTTGAGGGATGAACCCGCCCTTTTTTATCAGGAAATGATTGAAGCCGGAATTTTAGGAACTATACAGTCGAGCGCAGTGCCTATCAGGGCATTATATTCTCGAAATGTATGGGAAATGGACTTCTACGAAAACCTTCCGAAAGTGCCCGATATCAAACTATCCGAACACCAGTATAACATTATTGCTCAGAAAGTTAGGGAAAGACGTTATTTTCAATTAGAATTTGATATACGCAATCATTTTCGTCCCGGTCCGATTAAATATCACAATGTTTTTGGTATCATTCGCGGCACCGAGTTTCCTGACGAGTATGTGATGTCTGGCGGGCATTTGGACGCCTTTGACGTTGCCACCGGAGGCGTAGACTGCGGAACGGGCGTAGCCCCAAATATGGAAGCTGCCCGACTTATAATGGCGGCAGGCGGAAAACCGCGAAGAACAATAAAGTTCTGTCTTTGGGCTGGAGAAGAATTCGGACTGTTAGGGTCAAAATTTTGGGTAGAACAAAATGAGGATAAATGGCCCTATATATCCAACTATTTTAACCGCGATTCGGGACCAACCGTAGCAAATGCTATAACAGTTCCTCCGGCTATGTATGAGGATTTTAAGAAGGCTACGGCACAACTTAACGATATAAATCCTGATTTCCCCTTCACCTTGCGTCAGCGTACCGGCGAACCGCCACAGCGTTCAACTACGCGCGCAAGTTCCGACCATGCATACTTCGTTCTAAATGGTATACCGGCGCTAATGTTTGAAGTTAACGACCCTAAGGGGTACGACTTCAACTATAATGAAATATGGCATACTGAAAGGGATACATACAACATGAGTATTCCCGAGTATATGGAACATAGTGCAGTGGTGACGGCGATAGTGGTCTACAACCTTGCAATGCAGGATAATCTGCTGTCGCGCGAAGGTTTGTGGAGATAAAATTGTTTTACAAAAATTAATTCACAGCTAACACCTGCCCCACAACAACCCCGGCAAGAAGCGCACCCAACACAATCGTTGCCCAGCGCATGGACCTTGCTGTGGCAAGATAGCACGAAATCGTTAGTGACAGAGGAAAGGCTAATATGTACCATGCCTGCGGAAAGGTGTCGGGAACAAGGAAGACCATACCTGTTGTCAGTACCGCGATGAGTATCAGTATACGGTAGCCGGTGCGAACGATAGTCTTTTTGGAGCCAACGTATAGCAGCGCATACCAAAAAGTAGCGCCTGTCAATGCAATGCTAAATGTGAAAAACACTACGGACGACTGAGACAGCGCAAGCGTTTCGCGTTGTATGTGAAATATTTCTCCAAAAAAGTCGATTATTCGCGTAACATCGTCATCTACAAGGAAAAACCAACTGAAGGCAAAGAACATCGGCAACGCAAAACCAAGAATAGAAAACACCCATTCGCGCCAGTAGCCCGGACGCCAAAAGGCAATGATAAACCACACTACTAACATGTAAACGTACATGTATTGATAAAAGAACGTTGCGAAAGAAATCATCGCCGGAACGTAAAAAAAACTGTATGAAAGTTCTTCGCTTTCGAAGGAGCCTACTAACAGTATGAACCCCGCAATAAGAATAACTGTTGCAAAAAGCTCAGGGCTAAGCAGATGTGTTTCGGGGGCGCCGCCAATAAGCAAGACATAGCAAAGCACAGGCACATACGAAAATTTATCTATAAAATGTAGTCGGGCGTTCACAAATATCAGCAACACAGCGGCTAAAAGAAACAAAACCAAACCTAATGCAACCTGCACTTCCGGCATGTTTGTCAACCATCCGCTCAGCGCGTTGAAAATGAAGGTCCCGTATTTTCCGGAAACTGCTTTTTCGGGATAGTCCAACGCCTGTAGCCATGTCAGTATTCCTATCAGGAGGATGACTACAATGGTGATATGTTTTGGCGAGCGAAAAAAACGTAGCATGATAATTCCTTAGTATTCCCACTCGTCGTCCAAATCAAACAGCATTGTTTCGTTAAACGGTTCACCCGGGAAGAGCATGTTCCAATACGGTCTGTATTTTTCGAACAGTTCTGGGTCGTGTTGCCTTGTGATGCGACAAAGATGATACAGCATTACCTCCCGACGCTGTAAATCACTCCTTATGCTGCCTGCAAAATGTCGTGGAAAACTCAACAAATAATCCATTTCGTCGCTAATGACTTCGAACAATTCTTCAGCCATGATGCCGCCCTTTTCTTTGGCGCCGGCGCGATAGTACTGCTCCAAAAGCGATAGGTCCATGATGCCATACGACAGTTGATGCGTCGGAATAACTTCGAATGCACGGTCGAGCGACAGAACTGCCGAATCGTTCTTGTTTACGGCAATCAGCGCATTTGCTAATTGTGCGAAATTACTGCGCTTGAGCGACAGCAATCTCGAGTTGGTTTCGCAAATATACACGCGCGGGTCGCTAACGTTGCCCCAGCGGAACTCGTTCATCATCTTGTCATACAGTATTTCGGCGTCAATGCCGCCCGACTGCGACGAACGTATGGGCACAAAACGATATGCCATGCCGTCCATCTGGAAAAAATCGGTCAGGTTGAGGAAATTTTCGGTAGCCACCGTCACAGCAAAATATACGGGGCGTTCCCAATTGTTGTTTGCCAACATGTCGAGCACCATCATCGAGTTTTTGTGAATACGCTCGTTATTTCCGCTGCCTTCGCCGCGCAAAGTCCAGCGAACGGCGTCTACTATCAGCGCCGAATCTTTCAGGGCAACCGTGCCGTTGGCAAGAACTTGCTCCCGGTCTACCGGAATGGAGAAACTTCGGGCAGGCAAAAAATCGTTCAGATGCTCCGCTATTTGCGACATGGGTATGCCATCGCGCATGTTGCCCGTCCACACGAAGCCGTCCTGACTGCCCATCCATACGCCTTTGGACAGATGGTCGTCGCTGCGAACAAAATCCATCACCTGTCGCAAGTCTGTGAAGTTGCCGCGTAATTGCTCTAATTCGTTGATATATAACACATCTCTGGTGCCCGTAAGGTACTGGTTGCGCGCAAACGAAATGGGCAACGGCGCCGATTCGTAGGCTGCGCGGGTCATTTGCTCTATGTACCAGTCGGCGGCAAGGTAACTGAGGTTGCACACGCGCACATCAGTACGAATGCCCTTCACCTCCTGCAAGTACCATAGCGGGAAGGTGTCGTTGTCGCCGTTGGTGAAGATTATGGCGTTGGGCGCACACGAAACTAAGTAATTATATGCGAAGTCAAGCGCGGTGCGGCGTAGCGAACGGTCATGGTCGTCCCAGTTCTCGGACGCCATATTGACGGGCACTATTAACAACAGTATCGCCGAAATAAGCGCTGCGAGGCTTCCTTTACGAAATTTTTCGGGGATGGTTTCAATAATTGCCATCACCCCCAGCCCTATCCATATTGCGAAGGCATAGAACGAGCCGGCGTATGCGTAATCGCGTTCGCGCGGCTGTAGCGGCGTTTGGTTGAGGTATAAAACAATGGCGATGCCGGTCATGAAAAAGAGCATCATCACTACCCAAAAGTCGGGTTTATTGCGTTGCCACTGGAAAGCCATCCCCACAAGTCCCAAAAGCAAAGGTAAAAAATAATACTTGTTTTGGGCACGATTTTGCATGCTTTCGGGCAAATCCTGCGGACCTAAACGCGCCTCATCCAATACTTTTATGCCCGAAATCCAATTGCCGTGCAGCGGACCGCCGCGTCCCTGAATATCGTTTTGCCTTCCGGCGAAGTTCCACATAAAATATCGCACATACATGTGGCTTATCTGATAATTAAAGAAAAAGCGCAGATTTTGTCCGAAAGTTGGTTTTCGGTCGTTAGGCTGCCTCTCCGGAATGTTTGCCCAAATCTTGTATTCGGCAATATGTTCGGGCTGGCGACTGTACATGCGCGGAAAAATGGTTGTCGAACCCGGACGGTACGTATAATCTATTCGTTCTCCGATTTCTACATATTGCCCGTCTTTCACCACATATTGCATCCTGCCTTCCTTAAAATCAATTATGGGCGAGTTAAAATATGGTCCCGTAAAAAGCGGATGACTGCCGTATTGTTCGCGGTTGAGGTAATATTGCAGGTTGAAAATATTTTGCGGATTGTTTTGGTTCATAGGCGGTTTGGCAGACGAGCGAATAACCGTTGCCGCGTAGGAACTGAAACCGATAATTATTACCGTGAAGGCAAGCAAGACCGTGTTTAGCGTTCGTTTGTTGTTTTTTATTGAATACCAAAGTCCAAACAATACCGCGCCAACAAACAGTACTGCATACGTCCACACTCCCGAAGTCAGTGGCAAGCCCAACCTTTTCACAAAAAACAGTTCAATTGATATTGCACCCTGCACCACTCCGGGCACAATGACGTACAAAATCACGAACAGCACGCCTGCCGAAGCAAGCAGCGCATAAATAGCGCCTTTGACGGTTATATTGTTTTGGTATTTTCGATGATAAATAACTAATCCTATCGCAGGAATAGCCAACAGATTGAGTAGGTGCACGCCAATAGACAGCCCCATCATGTATGCTATGAAAATCAGCCACCGGTTTGCGTATTTTTGGTCTGCTTCGTCTTCCCATCGCAGCACCGCCCAAAAAACTAACGCGGTGAAGAGCGACGAAAAGGCATATACTTCTGCTTCGACAGCCGAAAACCAAAAGGTGTCTGAAAATGTGTAAGCCAGCGCCCCCACAACGCCCGAGCCGATTATAGAGATGCTTTGCACGTCGGTAAATTTTTCTGCAGCAACGCCCGTTATCTTACGTCCCAGATGTGTTATCGTCCAGAACAGCAACAAGATAGTAAAACCGCTGCAAAGCGCCGAAAATGCGTTCACAAAGTAGGGCACAAGGTCGGAGTTGTTGCCGGCTAAAAAGGTGAAGATGCGCGCCACAAGCATATAAAAGGGCGCTCCGGGCGGATGACCAACTTGAAGTTTGTAGGCGGCGGAAATAAACTCGCCACAGTCCCAAAAACTTGTGGTAGGCTCGATGGTGAGCATATAAACGGTGGTAGCAATGGCGCACACTGCCCATCCTGTGATGCTGTTTACTTTTTTGAAATCCTGAATAAAATTCATTAAAATATGATATTTATATACATTTATTTATACTATACTATTCCTGCGAAACCCATAAACGCCATGGCAAGCAATCCTGCCATAATCAGACTTACGGGCACTCCTTTTAGGGCTTTGGGCACGGGGGTAAACTCCAAATGTTCGCGCAAGCCGGCAAAAACGACCATCGCCAGCGTAAAACCGGCAGCCATGCCAACAGCATATACGACACTTGCGATAAGGTTGAAATCCTTTTGGATAACGATAATAGCCACCCCAAGGATAGCGCAATTGGTGGTTATGAGCGGAAGAAAAACACCCAGAGCCTGATACAAAGCCGGACTGACCTTCTTCAAAATTATTTCCACCATCTGCACTAACGACGCAATCACAAGGATATACGTGATTGTCTGCAAAAACTCAATACCTAACGGTATGAGTATATAGTTCATTATGAGGTAGGTAATGATTGTGGCGATGGTCATAACGAAAGTTACCGCGCCACCCATGCCCCCCGCCGTTGTCACCTTATTGGAAACACCCATAAAGGGACAGATGCCGAGAAACTGCGCCAAAATGATGTTATTGACGAATATTGCCGAGATGATTATTAATATGTACTCCATGAATGAATGACTGAATGACTGAATGACTGAATAACTGAATAATTGAATAACTGAGAATGAAGAATGAAGAATGAAGAATTAAGAATGAAGAATGAAGACGTCATCGGGTGCATCATCGTGGGCGCTGTTGCCGTCATTGCGGGTACTGATGCTACCGTCATTGCCGCGAACGTCATTGCGGGCTTGACCCGCAATCTCGTTACTTTTAGGGGATTGCGGGTCAAGCCCGCAATGACGCTTAGAAATTCAATAACTCCCATAACTATCTATAACTCCTGAAAACTGAAAACTGAAAACTAAACCGGCGTATACACTACTCCGAGTATTTTTGCCGGCGTTCCTTCTTGCGCTGCGTGAACGTGGTGGGCTACAATCGAATCGTAATAAATGCTGTCGCCAGCTTCGAGTGTGTAGACTTCTTTTCCGTATTTCACTTCTATTGCGCCTTCCAGGACGTAGATAAATTCTTCGCCTTCGTGTGTAGACACTTTACCTTGCTCAGACGATTGAATATCAATAATAAAGGTCTCCATGTGGCGTCCTGCCTTGCCTTGCGAAAGTGAGTGATACTCTAAATGCTTGCGCGACAGCGTTGCATCGCCGGTAAAACGTATCGTGTTCTTATCTTTGTTGTCTTTTGCCCTGCTTACTACGGGACCCAGTTCGTCGACGTCGTCTAAGAACGTGCCTAACCGTACGCCTAACACGCGGGCAATCTTGATGAGTGGCGCAAGCGACGGTATCTCAACACCGCCCTCTATACGCTCTATTTGCTCGCTACTAACCCCCGACCGCTCGGCTACATCGTCTACCGACATGTTGCGCGACGACCTGATAGTCTTAATTTTATCGCCAATAACTTTATTAGTTTGCATAAATAAAATAATGTTTTAAAATAAACCGCAAAGTTAGTATTTTATTTTGAATTTTTGTATATTTTTTTTTCACACATTAATTTTTTTTTTTGAAAACTTAATTTTTTTAACTACATTTGCAGATTATTTATTAAACACACTATAATATAATGTACGGAAAAATGCAATCGTATCTAACCGACGAACTTGAGAGCATCAGGCAAGCCGGTTTGTACAAGAACGAACGAATAATAGTTACGCCTCAACGCGTTAATATCGGGCTGAATAGCGGACAGGAGGTGCTTAACTTCTGCGCCAACAACTACCTTGGCTTGTCGTCGCACCCCGAAATCATAAAGGCGGCACACGAAGCGTTAGACAGTCGTGGTTTTGGGATGTCGTCGGTGCGCTTTATATGCGGCGCTCAGGATATCCACAAGGAGTTGGAAGCACGCATCGCCAAGTTTTTTGGCACGGAAGACACTATACTCTATGCCGCGTGTTTTGACGCTAATGGCGGCGTTTTCGAGCCGTTGTTCACCGACGCCGACGCTATATTGTCCGACGCGCTCAACCACGCTTCAATTATCGACGGCGTACGTCTGTGCAAGGCAGCCCGCTACCGCTACGCAAACGCCGATATGGACGATTTGGAAGCAAAACTGATAGAAGCACAAAAACACCGCTTCCGCATTATTGTAACCGATGCGGTGTTTTCGATGGACGGCAACGTTGCGCCAATGGACAAGATTTGCCAATTGGCAGAAAAGTATGACGCCTTAGTGATGATTGACGAATGTCACTCGGCAGGCGTTGTAGGCGCTACCGGACGCGGCATAACCGAATTGTTCGACGTGGTGGGCAAGGTCGATATTATCACCGGCACGCTCGGCAAGGCGTTGGGCGGCGGCATAGGCGGCTTCACTACCGGACGCAGGGAAATAATCGAAATGCTTCGACAGCGGTCGCGCCCCTATCTGTTCTCAAACTCAATACCGCCATCAGTTGCAGGCGCAGGTATAGCAGCGTTCGACCTGTTGGAAAAATCGACCGAACTGCACGACAGTTTAGTGAAGAATACCGCGTATTTTATGAACGGCATGAAGCAGTCAGGTTTCGACCTGAAGCCAAGCCAGTCGGCAATAGTAGCGGTTATGCTCTACGATGCGCCCCTGTCGCAAAAGTTCGCCGAACGACTGCTGCAGGAAGGGATTTATGTCGTAGGCTTTTATTATCCGGTAGTACCAAAAGAGCAAGCGCGGATAAGAGTGCAACTCTCGGCGGCACACACGAAAGAGCAATTAGACAAGGCGTTAGCAGCGTTTGTGAAGATTGGGAAAGAGTTAGTTTTTAATCGTTAGTCGTTAGTCGTTAGTCGTTAGTCTTTAGTCGTTAGTCGTTAGTCATTAGTCGTTAGTAATTAGTTATTTAGAGTAATAGAGTTGGAAATCGAAAATCGAAAATCGAAAATCAAAAATTGGTTGTTTTTTTTGCTTTTGGTCGTAGTGTGCTCATGCAGTAGCAATTACAAACATGCTTCTCAAAGAACTCCTGCCAAACGCAAAATGGTGCCTTGCAACTGTCCGCCGTTTGGGTATAGTGTGCCGGGCGAGGAAGTTTATGCGGATTATCAAGTGTAAAAAAAATGGAATATAAAGGTATTAAGCGTATATTATTTTTAGCGGGAGTTGTATTAGCGTCACTTATTGCGGGAATAATATTGTGGTTAATAGGCACGTATATAATGGCTTGGGTAGCTATGATAATAGTATGGCTTTAAAAAAAAGTCAAAAAAATATTTAGTTGTAAAAATGGAATATAAAGGTATCAAGCGTATATTATTTTTAGCAGGAGTTGTATTAGCGTCACTTATTGCGTATAGTTGCTCTACACAAGTGACAAGTCCGCTAACGATGGTCGATGTGAGGGGTAGCAGGATGGCCTGACATAACATCTAATAAATTGTCGCGTATAATTGTTGAAAATGATTTTTTAGGAGGTATTAAATTGCCAATTACCGCTGCTATCCACAACGGATACTTTGCGTTAAGCGTTGAGCCCGAAATGTTAATGATAATTATAAATGACAGACTTGAAGATGGCAGTTGCAGCGAGAGCGACCGGGAAATACTTCTAAAAACACGTTCTTTACTGAAAGAAGACGCTAATAATGTTGTTTTTATGGGAAAAT
>Ga0099364_10004116_pt1 | contig 22107 bp, 19 predicted proteins | sample TergutTh196P3_FD_73070 | JGI IMG/M metagenome (GOLD analysis project Ga0099364, IMG submission 73070) | Microcerotermes parvus P3 segment gut microbial communities from Pointe-Noire, Republic of the Congo - Th196 P3 | ecosystem: Host-associated > Arthropoda: Insects > Digestive system > Gut ...
AGATACTGTCACAGGAACAGAAGGACGGCCTCTGGCACGTCAAAATGGAGGCGACCGTCCCGCGTCAATCGCTTCAAATGCGGCTCGGCGAGTCGGTGGAAACGACAAAGGTCGTTGACGGAGCCAGCTTACTTGGTCGAATTGAAACCAAGGCCGCTTCGGAAAACGAACCTGTTTTGCTCCTTGCCAAGCAACTTCGAGACCAGAATTTTCCGTACTCCGTGATGGAAGCGACTGCCGAAATGGTCAAAGACCCCGTGAAAAAAGACGGCGACAATCTGGTCATGCAACTCAATGTGACCGTCAAGGCGAACGCCCAAAAGTTCGACGAGTTTCGAAAAGCGATTGAGCCGACATTGGAAAAACTCGCATTGTCGAAAAGAACCATGAATCTGACAACAAAGAAAGAAGGTGACATAAGCTATATTGTCGATCGGCCAAACTCGAAGATGAGTGAGGAAAGGACATTGTACGCGGATGATACGACTCCAATTTTCGTTTATCTCAATACAACGAGAAATAGTTCCCTGACAAATTCGGGGTGGAATGGTTATGAGTTGCCATATAAAAATGTCCTTCTTTTAGCGGCTTATTGCGGCATTATACCTGCCATCGATATTTCACTGAATGATTCGGCAGGCAATATGATCGCGACGAAAAGAATCGGATGTCACATCCAGGAGTATTATCATATTACTCCGTACAACTGTACGAATCAATTCACAGATTACTGGGGGACTGGCGTTGGATGGGGTGGCTATACCGTTAATACTAACATGGGGGGGATTTGTCTAATTACCGAAAAATCGGGGCAGGGTGCCATGCTATATGGGAATCACTCGCCATATAGAATTCAAAACTTTTGCCTTGCCCCATTTTTTAGCGGACCTGCTAGGAAAGATCATTATATCAATGGTAACTTCATTTCAGAAGTTCAATTAACGCCGACAGTGACCCTTGAGCCGAACGAACTCAAGTCCGTCAAAACAATCAAATGTGTCGTTTTGTCACAGAACCCCGGCATGGACGAATATTACCGCGTTCTTCCCGAATTGCTAAAAAATTGGCAGCTTCCCAAACGCTGAAAAATTTCTTGTAATGCCCGAACGATTATATCTACGGAAGGAGAAAATGCCATGCTCACGCAGTTGCTTTTGCCATTACTTTCGTTTGTTATCGTTTCGGGAGTCGAACAAGAAAACGTGAACCGTCAAGTCACCGCCACGGTGATCGTCCGTCAGATCGGTTTACCGACGCTGGAAAAGGCAATGCTCGACGTCTTGGAGCGGCACCCGGAGTCCGACCGTTGGTCCGGCAATGATAAGAAGCAGATATTCGGAATCGTTGTCGTGTCGTTTACAGATCGTGATGTCAATGACGGCGACCTTGGTATGTTTCGAAAGACTGCCGGGCAGCTTGCCACAAAAGAAATGTTGCTCGCCAAGGTTTTGCTTGACCGCTTTGCCGAGACCGGCCTGACCGATTCAGGCACGCTTCGTCAAGCCGCTGCGGAAGCTAACGAATCGCTTGTTGTTCGTGCCAAGATTGATTATTCGATCAAGGAAACTTACATCGAAGGCAAGCGGATCATTGGAATTGCCGTTGCCGACCGGGAAAAGATTACGACGACCGTGACGGACCAAGTCCAAACGAAGGCAGTCCGTGATGCTTACCGACAACTGGTTCGCGGGGATGCGGCGACATTGATTCAGAAACGAAACTTCGAGCAGGCTCTCCTCCGATTGCAGGAACTCCGCAAGGCTGACCTTTTCGACCGGGAATGCTTGTCGGACGTACTGCGATGCTTCGTCGGTCTGGATCGGCCCGACGAAGCGGAAAAGATTGTCGAAAGCCTCATCGGTGCAGGCAAAGACGATGCAGAACATTATCGCCGACTTGCCGAGATCGTCGCCGGTGGCCGTAAGGTCGATTTCCGACGAATGGCCGATAGGCTACAGAAAGAGATCGACCGACTCGATCCGCCGGAAGCGACGATGGAAGAAACCTTGAACCAAATGTTGAACGAACTTTCAAACTAAAACAGTCCCACTTTCAGAAAGGAACAAACCATGAGAACAATGTTACTGACCGCCGCTTCAATCGTTTTGTTGTTTGGCGCAGCGTCCATTTATGGACAAGAAGCGCCCGGCGGCTTGAGTGCCGATGATTTCATCACCGAAGCACAGGGGGGAAGCTCGGAAATTGCCGCCCCGAAAGAGATCACCGTCAAAGGCGATGTCGTCGTTGCCGCAACAATGCAAGACGCCGCCAACAAAGCGGAGCAACTGACCGCCCAGGAGTATCAAGAGGACGAAGCAGCCTTCAAGCTGATTACGTCGAAAAAGGGCGGCGTCGGTGCCATCGCCACGGGTCGAGCGACGTATGCGACCGGTGCGAAGAACAAAGACGCGATTCGACTTGCCATGCGTCATGCGTACATCAAGGCGTTCATGGAAGCGAAAAAGAACCTCACCGCAGGGTTCAACGGACTCAGCAGTGACGGAGTGACGATTTTGAATGAAGCATTGACAACGATCGTCAACAACGATGAAACGCTGAAAAACAAAGAAACCAACATGACGGAAATCATCGCTCAACGTACAGAGGGGTTCATCAGGGCTTATGCTGTCCGGAGCGTCAAGGTCGACGAGAAAGATTCCACCGTTTATGTGACAATTTATGTCAACGGCAAAACACTCGGCAAACATTCTCGACCGGTTCCTGCCGTCATTGAAGCCGATGACATCAAGACCGGTTTGAATCAGGCTTTCGACGAAATTCAGAAAGGAATCGCTCTTCCGGCAGGTGGTCGAGCCATTATGACCGACAAGGGCGATGTTTGTTATGTTGGCTTTGGCAGTGCGTTGATCCGATCCGACAACGATCCGGAAATGCAGGCGGAACTGACGAATGATGCTCGGAAGATCGCCATAGCTCGTGCAATGGACTCGTTAACCGGAATGATTTGCGGTGATGCTGTTGTCTGGGAAAACAAGGTGGTTGAGAAACACGCAAAGAGCATGAAGGACTTCGAGGATGTTGCTGGTAACGACGCAACCGCCGACATGTCGCCGAAAGGGATCAAAAAGTTCGGGGAACGTCAAAAGGCGGCGCTGACCCAAACGATGACGAGCGACACGACGCAGAGCATTCGTCGGGGCGTTCTGCCGCCGGGTATTTCGCCGAAGACTTTCCGTGACAAGGACAACGTTTGGTACTACGCCGTTGTGGTCTACAATCCTGTGATAACCCAAGCCGCTTCCGACTTGGCGGGAGAAATGGGAAGCGCGACCTTGATTCAACCGATTCGCAATCCGTCGACCCAACAGCAGGTCAAGGGACCCGATGGAAAGCCGTTGAATTCCAACGTTCAAAAGCCGAGCGATGAGATCAAAATAATCCCGACCGGCTCGTTCGACGACGATGATGAGTAATGGCCATTGGCTGACGAAACCTCCATGATAGGCAGCAGCCATTGAACTTCGGTTTTGGCGGCTGCCTTTTTTGTTGTAATGGGCGAACGATTATATCTATGGAGGGCGAACGAAGTTTCGAGACCAGCGCCCCAAACCCACAAGGAGAAAAAGCAATGACGAAGTTGTATCTGTTTAATTGGATTTCAGCAAATCCCAATGACCGGGATTTGTACGAATTAGAGCCAGTTGCTCCGGGGTACGCTTCTCCGTTCGACCCGGACGACGAAGACGAACTGAATATTCGTCTGGAAGAGCTTAGCGATTGGTATATGCAAACCGTTGGGCCATTGCATGGTTGGTTCGAGGCGCCGCAAAAAACGACCCACGATGGGCTTCTTGCTACTGTGTCGCTGGCATCTCCAACACATGATGATCCCAGCCGCATTATTGAGGCTGACGACGTGAAAGACCTCCGCAAAGCGATTGAGTGGCCGAAAGGCGTTACTCGTAAGGACTGTCGCTTTTTCGTGCTGTATCCGAAGGGCCGAGAGGAAAGCGAACATTGGCTCGTTCTACGTCCACAAGGCACGTAAAAGTAACGGTAGACGTGGACGGCGATGGCATCGTCGACACGCGGATACTGGCGGCGGCAGAGGACATTGATGGCGACGGCATCCCTGACAGGGTTGTGGTGGCGGTGGATACGGATGGCGACGGTCAATTTGACTCGGAGACAGTGTACACGGTCGGCGACAATCAATTTGACACATTGGACATGGACACGACCAGCGAAGGATCGTTTGATATGGCAGTACTGGACATAGACGGTGATGGCCAAGCGGACGGGCTACTAATCGACACGGACGGCGACGGTCAATTTGACACGCTGTTAATGGACACGGACGGCGACGGACTCCATGACGCGATTGCAATGGACGTTGACGGCGACGGTCTATTGGACACGATGGCGACAGACGTTGACGTTGATGGCCTATTTAATGGGCCAATGGTGGACATGGACGGCGACGGTCTCGTTGACATGTTTTAGTGTAACGACAAGATGATACTGACAGTAATGCGAGGATTGAAATGTCCGTATTTTAAGCGCTTTGCCCATTGTAAATTCTTGGAAAGCCCCGTTACACAAGGAACAAAGCCATGAAAAAGGTTATAAAGATCGTTGCAGTGATGGCCGCGTTGGTGGCATTGGTTACGGCATTCTGTTTCCTGCTGGTCGGCTTCGACAGTTTGGGAATAATAAGGTTGCCGGAAATACCCGTGATGCCGGAGGGCATGCCCACCATTATAGGGGGTTGTATTGGAATATTCCTACTGCTTGCGGTGAGGAGACGGAAGGCATTACAGGAACAGAAAACAGTCAAACCTCGTTGGATGATAGCGGCTGTAGCCATGCTTTGCTTCCTCGTATTCGGTTTGCCGGCTCTCGGTATTGTGTCTGGGGCGGAACAACTTATTTACGCCGCATTGTTATTCTGCGCGGCGATGTTGCTAGGATCAATAAGGAACAAAAAAAGGGGTTACATTGCCGTTTTTTCCGTCCTTGTGGTTTCGCTCATCGGTGCGGCGATATTTTACCGCATGGGCGAAAGAGCCGATTGGGTAAATATCGCGGAGTGTCGCCAACGAGCGGAGCAAGGAAACATCGACATCCAGTGCGTACTCGGCTGCTTTTATTATTACGGGAGAGGCGTTGTCAAAGATGATACGGAAGCGGTGAAATGGTTGCTTCTCGCTGCCGAACAGGGACAAGTTGATGCACTGTACCAACTCGGTTTATGTTACTTCCTAGGAGCAGGCGTTCCCCGAAATGAAGATGAAGCAATAAGATCATACTGGATGGCAATGCAAGGCGGGCATGTCGGAGCGGCTTTTGTGCTTCATAAACTTGAATTGGAGGATTCAGAAGAATATCGCCAAATGAAAATGCGCACCAATTATGGTAATACTTATGTGAGAAATGGGAAACCTTTCGACATTGCTTTACCGACGACAGGCGGGAATTTAGGCTCTTCGCCCAATCAACTACCTCGTGTCAGTCGCAATGGGATTTTTGAAGCTTTCGACATAATGCATTGGGACGAGCAATTGACTCATCTTTCTTATCCCACTGTCAGACTACTCGCTCCTAATAAGACCAGTTACTACTATCTCAAACGGGACACAATTTATATCAGTCCGAATTGTACGCAGTTTGCTTTCGACCATGAGCTGGGACGGAAATTGCGTTTTGATATTGAAAAAGAATGGGTGGAGACGGCAAAACAACATCGTATTGCTGCCGAACGAGGAGATGCCGGAGCGCAATGCCTTCTTGCTTTGTGTTATGTGTACGGTAACGGCGTTCCACACGATTATTCAGAGGCGGCACGGTGGTTCCGCAAATCAGCCGAGCAAGGAAATGCGATGGGACAGTATGAACTCGGTGTATGCTATCGCAACGGAGGCGGGGTTTCTCAAGACGATGCGGAGGCGGTCAAGTGGATAACAAAAGCGGCAGAGCAGGGACTTGATAGAGCGCAAAGCAACCTCGGCTTGTACTATCTCAATGGAATTGGCGTCCCACAAGACAAACAGAAGGCAATTCAATGGTTGCTCAAAGCCGTGGACCAAGAAAATGCGCAGGCGCAGTGCATACTTGGCGAGTGCTTTTATAATGGCTATGGTGTTCCTCAAAACAAAGAAGAGGCGATAAAATTGTATCGAGAATCTGCGGAACAAGGATATGCCGGAGCGCAGTTTAATCTTGGCGAATATTACTTCCTGGGAGAAGGCGTTGCCCAAGACAAGAAGGAAGCTGTAACATGGCTCCAAAAGGCAGCGGGACAGGGCAATGAGAAAGCAGCAAATCTGCTACGGGAAATAGAACAGGAATAGCCGAAAGGAATGGGCCAATGATCCGACATTTTGAAAAATGGTTCGATTCTGTCAGCGACCGCTGGAATCCGATTTTGGTACGTGAACTGCGACGACTGGCAAAGTCTCGACTTGTTCCGTACATGACGTTATTGCATTTCTGCCTTTTGACGATGGTCTACATTACGACTTTTGACAACCGGAATGATCCGGAATTTCCTTTCAGTACCGTTGGTCTATTGTTTCCAACAGTCTTCGTCATGTTTTTCGTGGAGACTGGTTTTCTCTGCCGCTTTGTCTTCCTCTATCACTTCATCTGTTGGGATGAGTTGCTCGACAATACGCCACTCCGCGTGGAAGAGAAAATTGAAGGGCATCTTTGCACCTCATGTATTCTGTCTGCATTTTTTCTCGCTCAAGCGTTGCCGTTCATGCTGTTTCCTTTGCCGCCTCCCTATGCCATCCTAGCTGGCTTGGTTGTTATGTTCGTCATTTTTGTGATTGCGCAGACTACTACGCTCATTTTTCTTTACTTATTTCTTCGCTTTCGTTCGACAAAGATGACGGTCAGCAAAGTCATTATTATCCTTTTTATCATTGTCGTTATCGCCTTTATGGCTTTGTTTTTCGCCTGATTTTCCAATTCGCATCCAAGTTCCGTCCACCCTTGCCCCTCTCACCGCCAACGCCGTTGTGGTGGGAACGCCGCCGCAAGTTTCGCCGTTAGAAGTCGAATCAGTATCTGTCGCCGCAAAAGGCGTTTCAACCAGGCCGTCGCTCCGCCGGAATCTCGTAACGACATATAGCGTCGTCTTCCACCGATCACGTCCGGATTTTTTATGATCCATTCCAGATACGAGTTGTTCGGATATCGGCAACTGTAGGATCGAAGAACATCTGCTCGCTCCCACAACAGCAGGCCATCGGGCAGACGGCATTCAGGACGGAGAAACCAATTGATACGAAAAGCATGATCGGCGGCCTGATCTTCGAGATGTAATAGATCGTTCACCTCTTGCTTTCTGGTCAGCCCCCGCGGCCTTTGGGGCCAACCTCGGAGCGCAAGGTCTCGATAATGTCCAAACTCATGCAAAACGACTTTCCAATCCAAAAATCCATCGACCACTTTCAGGTGGACGTACGGAAAAAGAGACTTGGCATCTGAACGATAAATACTGCCCGGATCATCCGCGATCTCCCGAAGTTTGCCCGGATGGAAATAATCGCAACTATAATCGCTGATGAAGACCCTCGGATAAGGAATGTCCCTTGTTTCCGGGTCTCTGTGCAGGGCGTCGAACAAATCGAATATTCGTTCACGGTTAAAAGCACGGAACGGACTGTTGCTGGAATCATGGATGTAAAACCGCTTTCCGTTCCGAAAATGCTTGTTGCCATAAGCCACACGCCCATCCATACACTCGGCGTTGAATTCGTCAATGACCCGATCCTGAGCGTACTGCCTTGCGATTACGCCCAGTATCGAAGGCGTCGCGAGTTCTGTCAGAGAGGGAAACTTGCGAATTGTCATTTGATACTGAAATGTTGAGAGTGGTTCGACTGGTATTCAATGGGAATAACTATGATTATAACATCCATCGGTTTCTGTTTTTTTCAATGGCGAAGGTGCCCCCATGACCTTGTGGAGGTTGTGAGGTGGTCCCGATTCCTCAACTCTTTACCGCGTTGTAGTCGGAACCGATCCATATGTCGGTGTCCTGCTGCCTCAAGGAGTTACTGATGTTCAGCAACTCGGCTTCAGTACCCTGCCACCTTATTGGGGCGGACCATCAACTTGACGCATATTGTCGAAAGGATCGTTTTATGGGAGAATAACGTATTCCAAGATTTCCTTTCTGTTTCCGATTCCAATATGTGGCGAGCACCTGAAGGCAATACGACATTCACCGGCCCGTATGCCGTGATGCTGGCCCGTGGTATCCTGTCGATGGTCAATGACCTCCGTGACACTCTGGAATACGACACGGCTTACAAGTACGTCCACCGTGCATTTGATTGTCTGACGACGGAGCAGAAAGTCTGGACGTTGCACCGCGTTGCCTATGGTCTGCTTGATCCGAAAACGCCAGTCTGTCGCCACACGGCCTTCTTGGAAGCGGCCATTGCTTGTATTTTCCGACAATTGGAGTCAGAGGTCGATGCTGAAATCTGCTATGCCGCCGAGTTCGCTGAAGAGTTGGAAGCGGATGGCGACCGGGAGAGTGCGTTTCATTGGCGCAACACACTACTCGCTCCCTACAGCGAGGTAGAGATGAACTTCCTTGATGGTCTCTTTGACCGATCATTATAGCCGATTCCTATTGCTGTTTGGAGTGGAGTTCGATTTGATAGCGACTCTCGACACTGGATGTCAGATTGGGTAAAATGGCCAGAATTGATTTTGCTCCCATGTCCCTTGTTCCAAACACCATGCACTGCGACATCAACCATTGCCGCATCGAACTTATCCGGGCCGATATTACGGAGCAGGAAGTTGATGCCATTGTCAACGCCGCGAACGCTTCGCTGGCCGGTGGCGGCGGCGTCGACGGAGCAATCCACCGTCGCGGCGGCCCGACGATTATGCAGGAGACCAACGTAAAGTATCCCGGTGGTTGTCCGACGGGCAACGCCGTTGCCAGTGGAGCGGGAAACCTCAAAGCCAAGTTCGTGTTTCACGCTGTCGGACCACGCTGGGGCGGCGGCAATCGTAATGAACCTGAACTTCTGCAAAACGCCTATCGTACCTGCCTTGAACTTGCCGTCGAACATGATTGTCGGTCGATTGCCTTTCCGTCGATCAGCACAGGCATTTACGGTTTCCCGATTGATCGGGCCGCTCCTCTTGCTCTTCAAACCGTCGTCGATTTTCTCAACGAAAAGAAAACCACATTGGAATTGGTTCGCTTCTGCCTTTTTTCTGACGCCGATCTGGATGTGTACGAAAGGGTGTTGAATCATTCCCCACAACAACGAGGTCTTCCATGCCAATGCCAGAAATAGTCAACCGCCGCAGTATTCGCTCCTATCGGGCCGACGCCGTAACCGATGAGCAGATCGAGCAAGTCCTCCGGGCAGCAATGGCGGCTCCGTCCGCCGGAAACCAGCAGCCGTGGGAGTTTATCGTCGTCACCGACCGGGCTTTGCTCACGAAGATCACCGAGGTTCATCCCTACGCGAAGATGCTGCACGAAGCACCGGCGGCAATTGTTGTGTGCGGCAATACAAGTCGTGAGAAACATGCCGGATATTGGGTACAGGATTGCTCCGCCGCTGTTCAAAACATGCTCTTGGAAGCAACGCATCAGGGTCTCGGTTCGGTGTGGCTTGGCGTCCATCCCCGACAGGATCGTGTCGATGGCCTGAAAAAACTGTTCAATCTGCCGAAACCGGTTATTCCTCTTGCCGTCGTCGCTCTTGGTTACGCCAAAGAGCAACCATCATCCGTTGACCGCTTTACGCCAGATTATGTCCACCGGAATGGATGGTAGCGAGTACCATCCCTAACTCGCGGCTTCTGGAGGAGAGCGTTCGATGAACATTGACATCCAAACGTACCGAAGTAAGGACATAGCCGCAGAAATCGGCATCTTGGCCGAGTTCCGGTTGCGATATTTTCGGGAATTCCCTTATCTCTATGTTGGAACGAAGGACGGCGAGCGGGAACATCTCGCTGAATACATCGCCAATCCAACTGCACGATTACTCATTGCGGGAGACGTCAGGAAGATCGTCGGCGTCGCCATCGGTACGTTGCTATCGACGGAGAAGGAGATTCTTCGTCAAATCGATGAACCTTTGCGGAATTTCGGAATTGTCCCGAAGCGATTCTATCATTTCGGCGAGATGATTTTTGACCCGGAATACCGCCATCGGGGAATCGGCAAGCGTATGCTTGAAAAACTGAAAACTGCCGGTCGGGAGCAAGGAGCCGACCGGTTCGGTTTTCTCGCCGTCGCCAGAGAACCGAATGATGTCAGACGGCCTGCCGGGTATGTTGATTCCGAGGTGATCTTTCGCAAGCTCGGTTTCGAGAAAACCGATATTTTCGTGACGTTTGAATGGCCGACAATCCAATCGAGTGGCTGCGTCGAAAGAGTTTCCAACCGCCTTTACCTCTGGGTTGACGGGAAAATGCGGTGATTTTCGGATCAAGAGGCATCGAACAAACTCGGCTCAACTTTAGCCGCCGCGAATTTGGCGGCAAAGGTCGGAAACGGCTGTGCTTCTTTTCCAACATAATCGATCAATTTTTTTTCGTCGTCGAAAAAGGGGATTTCGTGTCGCTTGAAGGCACCTGCGATTTCATGCGACGGATTCATTCGCATATATGCCACTTTTGTCGCATATTTTCGCACCAAGTCGTATTCGTATGTCATTTTGGCAGGCAATGTAACGAGAATTGGCGGACATTTGAGACAGGCAGGCAAAGATAGGCAAAATAGGTTGCCGTTCCTAATCGCGTTCTATGGAAAATATACAATGGCGCGCCATTTGCGTCATGTGGAAAAGTTTCGGGATTGCGTTGACCAATCCGTTTTAGGAGTTTGTAACCGTTTTTAGGAGGTGAGACCATGAGAAGTAATTCAATGATTAGGCGAAGTTGTGTATTGGCCATACTGATTGTTTCTGTAACCGCTTTTAGCGGTACAGATGCTTTTGGGCAGTTTGGTCGTATGAGGCGTGATGACAGTCGCGGTCCAAACGCAAGACCAACCGCAAGAGGATCTCTCAAGGCAGAGGTCATTTTGGAGTCGAATTCGTCCACCCGCACAGAGTGGAAACTTGGTCCGACCAATGGTGGCCCTCCCACTCGAAAAGTTCTTGAAGCGGCCAATATGCCGGGGGCTCCCACCGTTGTTACGTGGGATTTCGGCGAAATGAGCAGGAGTTCGGCTAATCGTGTAGCCAAGTTCAGGTTTAAGTTTTTCGATTCGGAAAACCACGAATATGACGCGGAGTTTTCTTTTTACCCAAGAGAGGGAAAGGTTCGGTTCGAGTACAACGCGAGCGTTGGCTTTAGTTGGGATTTTGACGAGGAAATCTCGACCAATCTCACGCCGACCAAACGAACGCTTTCCTCTTCTCCCCGTGGTATGGTTGGGACTCCTACAACAGATGAGTGGACGCTAGGCAAGGTTCTTGACGGCAATGAGGAAGGAACGGCTGTGTTCAGGCTTAATTTCAGAGGTGACGATTGTACGGAAATTAAGGTAAGGGTGCGGAAATAGAATTCTGTGCCGATTTGACGGCAAGTGAAAGACTGCCTCCATTTGGAGGTAGTGTGTTGCCTGTTGCTGATTATGATTACGCATCTGCCACCTGCTGATCTCGGAAGGCACAAGCCATCTGAACCTTTAGATCAGAACATTTAGCGAGCATCGACATGACGTCTTTTACCCTTGGCAATCATTATTTGAAGTCAGCGTTGACTTTGGCTCATGCGTCTTATGCGGCGTATGAGAACAAGCCGGAAACCTACGAAGGCTTTCAGGATTTTCAATTTGACGAACTGATTCCGTTTGCCAGCGATCCGAAGAAAGACGGCGGGGCAACTCGCGGCTTCCTTGCGGCAAGACAGGACGCAATCGTTCTCGTATTCAGAGGTACGGACATTGAGAGCGTTCAAGATTGGGCCATCAATCTTAATGCGTTACAAATTCAGGATAATGGAGCGAAGGTACATCAGGGCTTCGGGTTGGCCTTGGCAAGCGTCTGGGACAAAATCACCGTACCTTTGCAGAAACTGGTCGAACAAAGGAAGCGGAAAGTATGGATCACAGGCCACAGTTTGGGAGGGGCACTCGCTACACTTGCCACTCGCCGTCTGCTGAATATGAAGATTGGTCAGATTGAGACTCACACTTTCGGCCAGCCGAGAGTCGGCGATAAAGCGATGGGAAAACAAATCACTTCCCCGTTTTATCGATTCGCATACGTTTCTGATCCAGTTCCGCTGGTTCCCTTTGGCGTTCCGAAGGCGATGGACTACACACACGCTGGAACGCTCAAGCAGATCGATGCCGCCGATAATATCTACGAGGACGCCTCGAATTTGGTTTCACATGTTACCGCTACGTTTCATGCCATCAAGCAAATCAAAGATGAGTTGCTCGGCAACGACTTGAAGACTTTCGTTCGTGAAAGAATCAAAGACCACTTCATGCCGAATTACGTAGAGAAAATTGCCAATGCTATCAAAAAAGGATAGGTAGCCGATCGTCGCACACGGTCGCACCTACTCGTACCGGCTGACTGCCGCTTTTGAGGTCGCTATTCAGTGAAATCAGCAAGGCATCGCATAGGAGCCTTGTGGCACAGAGAGAAAATTAAAGAGAGGGAGACTGAATTAGCCGAAACAAAAAAGAGACTCGTTCTTCGACGGGAAAAACTCGAAGAACGGAAGTCAAGGATTACTGCTGTTACAGGGGATGAAGGTAAGACTCGGACAACCCCGGCGGGACCCGGAGGAATAATTTATCGACATCCGCTCGACATTGCGACCATACCGTAGTCGCCAAAACAAAAACGCACACTGGCTGATGGTACAAAGTCTTTATGGTGAACGACCAACTCCCATCTTGTCAATTCATCCAAATTGTGCAACACTGAATGCTGTATGGGTTTTACCGTTCCTCCCCTTCAATCCGGCGGCGTGATGCTGACGTACAAGTGCGACAACGCCTGTCGGCATTGTCTGTATTGCTGTTCGCCAAAATCGTCCGACGAGGCAATGAGCGAGGAGATGATCGACCGCACGATGGTTGCTCTGGCGAAGGAACGGTCGCTCGACGGCATTCATTTCGGCGGCGGCGAGAGCACGCTGTTCTTCGACCGGCTGCTGTACGCCGTTCGCAGTGCCGTCAAACATGATGCACGGATCGACTATCTCGAAACCAACGGCGGCTGGTGCATTGATGAACAGACCGCCGTTGACGGTTTCAAACGACTCCGCGATGCCGGACTGCCGGGAGTTCTTATCAGTGCCTCGTTGTTTCATCTTGAGTTTATCCCGCTTAACGTTACAAAGACGGCAATCCGGGCGGCCCACAAGGTTTTCGGCGGTGCCTTCGTTTGGACCGGCGAGGTACTGAGGCTCATGGAACGCCTACCGGACCACGATAGGAAATATCCGATTCACGAATCCTGCCGCCTGCTTGGTATTGATCCGTCCGATGGTACACTCTGGCAGATTCATTCGTACTTGAATCCATGCGGTCGAGCGGCCCGCCGTCTGGCCGACGGCTTGCGGCGGTATCCGGTTGAAAAGTTCAGCGGTGATGCCTGTGGTCGGACGTTCCGTTCGACCTCGCATTTTCACATCGACCCGCACGGCAACCTGTTCACTGGCCACTGCCCCGGTATCTCTGTGGCGACCGTTGACGACCTGCACCCGACCGTTGACGAAACAACGGCACCGTTCTTCACGGCGTTGTGCAACGGCGGTCCCGTCGAAGCATGGAAGCGTCACGTCCCGGAGTTTGAACCCGCTACCGATGGATATATCGGCAAATGCCACTTCTGCTTTGAACTCCGACGGCATTTGGTCGAGCAAGGTACGTTCGCCGAATTGCGTCCGGCGGAGATGTATCGGAGTTGATGCTTTGGATCAGCGGAGAAAACCCGGTGGCGGCTTGCCTTTCTTGCCCGTTGTGCAATAATTTCCTCGGTGGCGATTCTGTCGGGGAATCGTTACTGAAGCAGTCAGTTATACCTTCCTGAACGAATTTTCCGGGTTTGCTGTACGGCCGGAGCAAAGGTCGCAGGCGGAAAACCAGCTTGATTCCGCAGACGAGATAAACCGGGAAGGCTCAAATTTAACCTGGGCCTCTGTACTATTTACCTGTCGCGACAATTAGCTATTAAGTTTCTGTATAATCTAAAAAGTGAATCATGAAAAAACTGACCGTCAATTTAGCTCCGGATCATCTTCAGACTATCTGCGACAAGGCATCGCCATTGGGAGCAATAGAAGAGTTAATCTGGAATGCCTTGGATGCGGATGCAACCGAGGTCTGTGTCAGGCTGACATACACCAACTTGGGAGCTTTAGGCCGCATAACTGTCAGTGACAATGGATCAGGGTTTACCCCCAAGCAATGTGAAGAGGCTTTTGAAAAACTCGGTGGGTCGTCTAAAAAACATCAGACACAATCATCGAAAGGCCGCATGATCCACGGCAAGGAAGGTAAGGGACGGATCAAGGCATTCAAGATCGGCAAAAGCGTTACATGGAAAAGCTGCTACAAAAAGGGGGAAGAACTTCGTGAGTTTACGGTTTCCGGCAGCTACCAGAACTTACTGAGTTTTTCTATGACAGATGACAAGCCTTGTTCCAACAAGACACAGACGACTGGCGTGACTGTCACGATTGATAGCATTGATTCAAATTTTTCCAGCGTACTCAACGCCTCTGCCGCAGAAAAATTGACGTCGAAATTCGCCATTTATCTACTTAAATACCCCGGTATTTCCATTACGTTTGACAACCAAGTTGTAGCACCGGAACAGCTTGTCGATCATCGGAGAATCTATCCAGTCTCTCTTGATGTTGAAGGCAAAAAATTTGAAGCCGAACTTGATATTATCGAATGGACATGTCAGACCCAGAGAGCGATTTATTTTTGCGATAAGAATGGTTTTTCTTTTGAAGAAACGGCACCAAGTATCCAGGCCCCCGGTTTTAATTTTACCGCTCATCTTAGGAGTGATGAGATCAAGGAGCTTTTTAATCAAGGCGTTTTTCTTTCTTCGGGACTGGACCCGGCAACCAAATTAGTGCTTGAACCAGTTAGGGATGTGTTGCGGACTCATTTCCGCGAACGAGACAGTGCGAAGGCTCAAGACATCATTGCACTATGGAAGGAAGAGAAGATTTATCCCTATCAGAACATCCAGCAGGAATCACCAGTCGAGCGTGCCGAAAGACAGGTATTCGACATTTGTGCCCTTCGTATGCACGAATACATCAAGGATTTTGAAAGAACTGAAAAAGATAACAAACGAGTCATGTTTCGACTTCTTCAAGAGGCGTTGACAACCAATCCACGAAGCGTTCAAAAAATTCTTTCTGAAGTGCTGAATCTTAGTCAAGAGGATCAGGACGATTTCGCTCAAATTCTTGAAAGAACAAAACTGTCGGCAGTGATTAGCGCGACTCGTATCATTTTGGACAGACTTGATTTTCTGGATAGTTTAGACCCTCTCTTGTATGGTAGGTATCAGAAGAGCTTGAAAGAACGGACTCAACTTCAAAACATACTTACAGAAGAACTATGGGTTTTTGGCGAGCAGTATACGTATGGTTGTACGGAAAAAAATCTACGAAACATCTTGATTTCCCATCTCGAGCATCTTGGTCGGGATAAACTTATCAGTGATGATGCAGTTGGCGATGTCACCGATGATGAGGGGAAACAGCGTCGATTTGACATCATGCTCCATCGCACCTACACGGGTCCACCCTCGCATTTCAGTTACCTTGTCATTGAGCTTAAACGACCGGCACTTACAATTGGCAAGAAAGAACTTGGGCAAATTTCCGATTACGCTTATGCCATTTCAAACAATGATCGTTTTGACAAAGACAAGACCAGATGGGATTTTGTATTACTTGGGACAAAGCTCGATGATTTTGCAAGAGCAAAAGCCAACCCACATGATCGTGCCCCTGGGCATTATGACACATCCCCCGATGGTAAGGTCAACATCTATGTAAAACCGTGGGCTTCGGTCATCCAAGAGGCTCGATGGCGGTACGAGTTTTACAAGGAAAAGATGCAGTTGGAAACCTTTGAAAACGGAGAAAATGGGGAACAGGATGGCGGACTCACGTATTTACAAAAAAAGTATTCGGCTCTTTTGCCATCAGAAGTTGCTTAAAGCCTGTTTTATTTCCCTACAGCCGCGAGTTTCTCGTACATTTCAAACAGAAACTCCAAGCGTTCCTGATCGCCTCTGAATGCCTTGGATCGATAGCTTCGTTCAACAGTCTTATCCAGTTTGCGGTGAGCTTTCGACAGCGAAACAGGCATCGTATTGGGGTCGTAGAGGTCAGCAAATGAACTGTTGCTATGTTCTGCACGTGCGTCTAGGACTGCTTGTGCCGCTTCTTCGATTTTCTTCCGTTGTGTTTCCGTTGGCATCGGCCACGGGAAATTGTTGTAGACAAGTTTTGCAGAATAACGGTAATCCGACTTCAATCGTCCGCAAACCCGACGTACCCAGTCCATGTGCATCGTCGAAGTCAGTATTCCAAAGTGAAAGAGAGTGGCTTTAGGTATTACTAATGTTGCATCACTCGAAATCGTATGTTTCTTGACGAAGCCAATCGGTATGTATGCTCGACGCTCGGACGAAACTCGCGGAATCAAAATATATGTTCCCGTAGGCATATTTTCTATGTGAAACCTCGTCGGACGGCTCGCCAGTTCACGGGTCGGAGCACTCTTGCTTTTCAGGCGGAATTGCCGGACAGCCTCGACTCGCTTGACGCATTCCTTCATTTGGCGAAGTTCTTCCGGCGGACAATCACCAAGCCAAAGACACCAACGGTTCCAGCCGTTGATGAATTCATCGGCGCCGAGCCACTTGCGAAAATACGGAGCCGCCAGCGGTTCTATCTTGAGAAACTCCTTCTTTTCTTCATTCGTGAACAGGTAGTTCCCATCATCAATCGGCTTATTGCCGATGCCGATTTCCGGGACATCGCAGAGCGGTTTCGAGCGATTGGCGAGCAGCACGTTCGGAGCATCAATCAGGTAAGGGTTGATATTGCGGACTTCCCGCGAAGCAATGGTTCCTTTCTGCTCCTCGAAGAGCCGTTTCTTCGGTAGATCATCCAACGCAAAACCAACAATCACGCAATGGACGTGGGCCTTTCCTCTTGCCTCGCTACTCCAAACAAATGTTGTATGAGCGAAATTGATTTTTACACCATGCTTGAAGAGTTCCGACCATAGCACGCCGGTCTGTTCACCCTGCGCAATTGAGTTGGTCGAGACAAAGCCAACTTGAATGTTCGTTTTTTGAATATAATCCGCCGCCTTGAAGTACCAACAGGCAACGTAGTCGAGCAATCCAGCGTTGGGGGCATTGTCGAAAACCAACCGTGCATCCTCTCTTTGAGCAACGTCTTGATACTTTGCTCCGACGAACGGCGGATTACCGAGAATGTACGAACACTCTTTGTTCGGCAGTACGTCGTTCCAATCAATTCGCAGGGCATTGTCATGAGCGATCTTTGCCGACTTTTTGAGCGGCAATCGAACATAGTATCTTCCGAACCGCTCCGACGCCAAGACGTTCATCTGGTGGTCCATCAACCATAATGCAGTTTCTGCTATCCGCACGGGAAACTCGACTATCTCGATACCGTAAAACTGGTTGACATCGACTTGCGAGACAAAATCCGCCGCGAGAAATTTTTGATCGCACTTGAACAGCACTTCAAGAACGTCCATTTCAAGCAAACGCAATTCCCGGTATGCCAAGACCAGAAAATTACCGCAACCGCAGGCGGGATCAAAAAACGTCAGAGATGCCAACTTCTTGTGAAATTCCTGTAGATTCTTCTTGTTCGATCTAACCTTTTCAAACTCCGCTCGCAGTTCGTCCAGAAACAGCGGACGGATAACCTTCATAATGTTTTCTTCCGTCGTGTAGTGGGCACCGCAACGCCGCCGAGCATCCGGGTCCATGACCGACTGAAAGAGCGAACCGAACACCGCCGGAGAAATACGGCTCCAATCGAACCGAGTGGCCGTCAGAATGGCGTTGCGAATAGATCGGTTGCAGGTGGGAGCACGAAGAGTTTCCTCGAACAAGCCCCCATCGACGTAACGCAACGAGGAAAGTAGTTCGTCGAGGTTCTTCTGCCGTTTAGTTTCCGGCGTATCGAGTACATCGAACAGTTGACCGAGACGCAGACCGAGATCGTCACCATCTTCACGGGTACTCTGCTCGATGTAGGTAGTAAAAGCGTTCGGATCAAAGATGCCGGTATCTTCGGCGAAGAGGCAAAACAGGATACGAACCAGAAAGCGTTCAAGGGCGTGGTCGGAATAACCGCTCGCGGCAAGGGCATCGTGAACTTTCCCCATTAACTCGGCGGCCTTGATGTTTGCCTTATCTTCCTTCTGGGAGCGGTGGACCTTGTAACCGGGAATGAAAGCAAAGGCGTGGACGTGCTTGTGCAAGTCCTTGATCGGAAATGACAGAACCGGCGGATCGCCTTCGTCTGGTTCGAGATCGTACAGGACGATCTTGGCGAAATCAGACACGACGACATAGCGGGGGGCTTCGTCGTCACGGTTTTCGTTTTTCAGAGCCTGAATGTAGTCGAACGCCTGCAAAGCCGCTTTTTCGAGCGACTTCCCAAAGGACTTATGCTCTGCCAAGAGTTTGCCGCTCCAAAGTAGATCGATAAAACCGAATGTTCCCTTGACGCTCTGGACTTTTTTCTCAAAGGACGCAACGAGCCTTCGTCGAACGCCAAAGACCTCGAAGAACTCGTTCCAGAAAGTCTGAGCTTCGGCATCTTCACGTTGTTCTCCGCTCCATTCCTTGGAAAAGCTGATGGCTCTGGATTTAATCTCGTTCCAACTGAGCGGCATGGGGGGTGGTATTACTGGCGGCTTCGGGCAGGGTGTCCAACACACCCTTCCAGTATAAGCCAATCGGGAGAAATTGCAAGATCGGCAGTTTCGCACCGAGTCGCGTACAGTCGCACCTGTTGACCGACTCTTTTGAGGCCACTATTCAGCCAAATCAGCAAGGCATCGCATCCGTTCGTGAGCAGTATACCTACGGTCGCACACAGCCGTAATTACCGCAACAACAAAAACGCCGCCCGTAGGCGGCGTGCAACGAATCCTGCAACGTTTTCGGAAAAAAACGTGAAATAACCTTGAAAATCAGTACCCGTTCAAGTCCTCTCTTCGGCAAATTAGGGGGTTTAGGCCCCCTTTTCTTTTTTCTTGCAAGGCGTTGTAAATCCTTGTAAACTCTTGAAATTACAGGGTCTGACGACTGTTTGCCCTCTGGACGCCTTCAACGCCGTGCAATGATTTTCCACCCTGTTCAGGTGGAAAGAGAGGTGGAAACTGTTGTTCGGGAGGTGGAAAAGCGTCTTTCCACCCTATTTTTCCACCCGTTGCATCCCCTTCCGGTCTGTCAAAGTCCTCATCCCTAACCTGCAAGTAATGAGCGTGGGCAATCTTGGTGCTGTGGCCGATCCACTGCGATTCCAAAAACGCACCGTACTCCGCATAAACTTCCGTCGACCGGCTCGCCCGCATATTGTCAAACGGCCTCAGAATCGGTTCAATACCGGCCATTTTCACGATTCGGGCAAACTGTGTCCCAAGGTTCGTGCGTTCCGGATCGCGGTAACGGGTAATCACAAATACCTTGCCCTCACTCTCTCCACGGAAAAACAGTTCGGACAATTCCGCCCGTAAACCGGCAAACAGTTTGCACCAGCGGCCCTCCTTGCCTCGATGGTGTTCCGTCTTGGATGATGTAATCCAGAAACGATTCCGATTCCAGAGTATATCTTCCCAACGCAACCGCAATACTTCCGACGGCGCCCGTAGTCCGCCGATCCGGGCAAGCGCGATAATCGTCCGCCAGTCTTGGCAAGGGCAAGCGTCCAGCAATCGGCGGTATTCGTCCATCGTAATAAACCGGTCATTGTCCCGATTGATAAACGATCCCCGTCCTACGCCGTCCAGTGGGCTTGCGTCGATCCAACCAACGTTCACGGCCCAATTGAACACCGCTTTTGCCTTCGTCAGCGTTCCCGCCGTCGTCGACTCCGCAAGGCCGCCCTCCTTTCGAAGGTACGCTTTCCATTGATTCATTCTCGCCTGAGTCAGTTCCGACAAAGGCTCATCGGCTCCGAAAAACAGGAAGAATCGGCGTTCGGCGTGATCGTATCCCTCCAGCGTCGTTTCCTTGATGCCATGCTTTTCGTTACGAAACTCTGTCCAGAGTTCACCGGTCGTCTTTCGTGGCGGCTGGACGATCAATCCGAACCTTGCCAGTTTGTCTCGAATCTCGGTCGATGCCTCTTGAATCCAGGCAAGCGTTTTTTTGCCGGGCTGCTCAATGCCGTTGTCTTGACAATGAATCAAGTGTTCAACGACTTCCCGCAACTCCCCGGCAGTCTTTTCGGTGTACTTCTTGCCAAGGGGAATCGTCTTGCGTTGCCCGTCTGCGGAAAACCGTATTTCAAACATGCGGGAACCGCCCCGCGTACGTTTAATGAGTGTAGCCATAGTGTTGACTCCTTATAGTGGTTTGGCTCACCCACCGTCTTTCCAACAGGAATTATCGGAAAAGCGACGGAGTGAGTCAAGGCGGATAAAAAACATTGCACAGGATCGCGTCTGCGGGGCGTTCGGGTGTCGGTTCGATGTTTGGACCGTCCCGTGTGACCGGCCCGTGTGACCGGCCCGTAAAACGGCTGTGGGTCCCTCCAAGGCATTTCAACGAAGACAGGATACTCCGACGCCCACGCTTGCCTTGGTCAATGCTTTTTTAATAATTGCCGTCCCTTGCCCAACACTGCCGGCAGTAATCCCGATAGCCGCCAGTATCGTGGAACCACCACGCTTCCTGGAACTTTTTCAGTGTGTATGCTTCCTCTGTCAGGTATTCCCGCACGGCGTCCTGGTGATCGGCAAGCAGGTCGAATGCGGCGTCGGGAACCTCCAAAAACTCTCCGTCGTCGCCAAGGGTGGCGTTCCAAACCTTCAACCGTCCCCTGTCCAGTTCAACGACAACGCCCCACTGGCGCAGTAGGCGTTCAACCGTTTCCTTGCCGGTCGAATAAAGTTGTCTCTTGTCGGGTAACGGGTTCCAGGTCTTGTTTGTCATTTTTCGGATCGGCGGGTTTGCGTTTCGGTCGTTTGGTCAATTCCTCGTCAAGGTCATAAATTTTTCGCCCGTCAGAGGCCGGTTTGGGAACGTCGGAAACGGACGGATTTCGGGTGTCCGCAGTGTCAGCGTAAGTGAAAGTATCAAAAACTCCGGGATTAAACGTATTTTCACTTTCACTGACACTGTAGTCGGATGCTATTTTGTACTTCGTGGTCGGTCTCCCTTTGCCGGTTGACTGGACGGATTCTATCTGGCGAGATTGCAGCAATTCACGTATTGCCTGTTCAATGTTCTCTATTTTTTTTGTCCTTCGATTTGAAAAACGGATTTCGTTTTCAGACATTGGCTCCTCCGCACTTTGCAAGATGCTCAAGACAAGTCGGGTATCCTTTGGTATTCCGTTCAATTCGGATAGACTCCACCTCCAAAATCCATCTCGGCGGACTTCAACACTCTGCTCAAGAACATCTCGCCCGGTAACGTCGATGGTTCCTTCGTCGCTGTTACGTTCCCGTGATAATTTCAAAATGGTGTCGGCACATGCCACCAGTGCCTTACTACCAATCACATCATCAAGCCAATCAGTGGCCCCTATTCCTTTTTTCGTGTGGGTACAAACGATGACGGCAATACCACATTCCTTGGCAATGGTTTGCAAAGTGCCGATTTTTTCTGTCACTTCGTGATAATCGTTGCCATCAACTTTGCCGATGAATCGCCCCCAAGTGTCAATGATAATAAGTTTAACGTCGGGAATTGCCGGTAAGTCTCGAACAAGGGAATCAAGTCCTCCATCCCATCGGTCAAGAATACGCAAGTTGGGACTTCCACTCTGTTGTTGGTAGTTCATTCGATTTTGTATCCGTCGTTCGGAATCCTCAATCGCAAGATAAACCGCCTTTGTTTTCACTGTGAAAACAAAGGCGGTTTATCT
>Ga0099364_10004117_pt1 | contig 22103 bp, 12 predicted proteins | sample TergutTh196P3_FD_73070 | JGI IMG/M metagenome (GOLD analysis project Ga0099364, IMG submission 73070) | Microcerotermes parvus P3 segment gut microbial communities from Pointe-Noire, Republic of the Congo - Th196 P3 | ecosystem: Host-associated > Arthropoda: Insects > Digestive system > Gut ...
TCTTTTTTTGTTTCGTTTATATCCAGAGTTAAATATCTCGAAACGCCTTTTTCCTGCATTGTAACGCCGTATAACCTGTTAGCTATTTCCATCGTGCCCCGCCGGTGCGATATGATTATGAACTGTGTATCCTGCGCATATTTTTTTAGGTAAGCCGCGAATCTGTCGACATTCACCTCATCGAGAGCCGACTCAATCTCGTCCAGAACGCAGAACGGCGCGGGATTGATTTTGAGCAGCGCGAAATAAAGCGCGATCGCGACGAATGCCTGTTCTCCCCCCGACAGTAAAGACAAATGCTTTACATGCTTGCCCGGCGGCTGAACTTCGATTTCAAGTTCGCTTTCAAGCACATTATTCGGGTCGGTATAAATAATTTTGGCTGTGCCTCCTCCGAAAAGCTCTGCAAAAGTTTCGTTGAAATTCGCGTTTATCTTAAGCATGGATTCAGCGAATACATTCTTCATTTGATTTTCGAGATCGTCTATAATATTTTCAAGGCTTCCAACGGATTTGCTCAGATCTTCCGATTGTTCTTTTAAAAAGTTATACCGGGCGCTGAGCTCTTTGTATTCTTCGATCGCATTGACATTCACATTGCCCAGTTTTTTTATCTCACCGCGTATTTCTTTTAATGAAGGACCTGTTCTAACAGACGCTTCATCGATGTTTTTTACCGCTTCCTGCGCTTCGGAGAAACTCATCTCATATTCGTTCCATAATTGGTTTATAATATCGCTGCGGTCTTTTTCTTTATGGGATTTAAGGGCTTCAAGCCGTGTCGTTTCTTTGAATATATTGTCGCGTTCCGCGCTCTTTTCTTTTAATTCAGCGCGGGATTCAACGCTCTGTTTTTCCAGCCCTATGCGTTCGTTTTCGATATTTTCGAGTTCTTTTTTGATATTTTCGCCGTTTTTTCTGAGTGCGTCTATCTCTGATTTAAGAGTCTCGGCTTCGGCTAAAAACCTTTGTTTTTCAGATTTTTTTTCCGAATTGTTTTTTGACAGCCGTTCGTTTTGGGTTTTCAGACTCAAACGCAGTTTATCGGCGTGCCCGAACCTTTCGGTTTCTATATTGCGCCTGTTTATAATTTCAGCCAAAAACAATCTTTTTTGGTTTATTTTCGCGGTTACCGCCTCTTTTTCTTCGTCAAGATCACGGTTTCCGGTTTTTTGATTTAAAAGCTCTTGGTTTTTATTTGTTATGCCGAGTTTTATGGTTTCGATCTTTTTTTCGGTAATTTTACGCTGTTCAAGTAAATTTATATTTTCGTTTTTGAGTTTTTCAATTTCGCTTTTGCTTGAAATCAGCGAACCTTTGCGCACTCCGGCTGAGCCTCCGGTGAAAGAACCGCCCGCGTTTATGATCTGTCCGTCGAGTGTTACGATTTTATATATATAGTTTATCATTCCGGCGGCTTTTGCGGCATTATCTATATTATCGCATATAATTGTTCTGCCGAGCAGGTAATTTATAACTTCGGCATAAATCGCATCGCAGCCTGCCAGTTTGTCCGCAGTATTGATAAACCCGGGCAGACTCTTTAAATTTACGGTATTGCCGTCAATAACCCTGCCGCGTATTATATCGAGCGGATAAAATGTAGCCCTGCCGTAATTATTGTCTTTAAGATATTTTATCGCTTGTTTCGCCGCCTGTTCGTTTTCCACGATTATATTCTGCACGGAAGCGGCGAGCGCTGTTTCGACTGCGGTGCTGTATTTTAAATCCACATTTATAATCTGGGCGATTGTGCCGTGTATGCCGTCGATTTTTGATTTTAATATATGTTTTACCGCTTGGGGGTAGCCTTCTAAATTTTCAAGAATGTTTTCGAGCGACTGTATATATTTGTTGTTTTTTTCATATTCGAGATATAAATAATCACGCTCGTTTTTTTCTTTTTGTTCCGACTGTTCCAAAATCTTTATTTCGTTTTCAATATTCTGCACGGTCGCATCGGCTTCGTTTTTCTGTGCCGCCAAATGTTCCGAATATAAAATTATATCGTCGATTTCCAGCTCAAGCTCTTTGTATTCCGCGTTTATTTTATCGATAATTTCGTTTTTTTTCGATATTTCACGGTTTATTTTTTCAAGCTCACTTTCGTTTTCTTCGATTTGTTTCAGATTCAATTTTATTTCGGCATCCGAGTTCGCCGCGTTGTTTTTCAGTATTTCAATCCCGCCGGTTTTTTCGGATATAATTCTTTCGGTATTAAAACCTTCGTTTTTCCTGTTTTCGTATTTTAAATTGAGTTCCTGAGTCCGGTTATATAAATTATCGATCCGCATATTCAATTTATTTACGCTGCTCTCGGCGTTTTCCTGGCTGAGTTTTGAAAGTTCGAAATCACCGGTTATTTTGTCAATCTCTTTTTTTATGTTCTCCGAAGATTTTACCCAGGAAAAAATTTCGAGCTTTTTTTTGAGTTCGTATAAATCGAGATATCTGCGCGCTTTTTCGGCTTCTTCGCCGAGCGGAACGATACGGGGTTCAATTTCCGAGATTATATCAAAAACCCTCTCAAGGTTTTCATACACTCCGGCAAGTTTTTTGCCCGCTTCTTCTTTTCTGTATCTGAAACGCGAAATACCCGAAGCTTCCTCAAAAACGCCGCGCCTGTCCTCGCCTTTTCTGGATATAAGCTCGGCTATACGCCCTTGTCCGATTATGGAGTAACCTTCTCTGCCAACGCCTGTGTTTAAAAAAAGCTCGTATATATCTTTTAATCTAACGGTTTTATCATTTAAAAAATAACCGCTTTCCCCTGATCTGAAAAGCTGGCGCGTCACTTTAATCTCGCTGAAATCACATTCTGCAAGCCTGTCCGAATTATCTATAACAAGCGAAACTTTAGCATAACCGGAGGCGCGGAGTTCTTCGGTTCCTCCGAAAATAACGTCGTCCATACGCACCCCGCGCAAATTTTTCGGCGACATCTCGCCGAAAACCCAACGCACCGCATCGGAAATATTGGATTTGCCGCTCCCGTTAGGACCTATAATCGCCGTTATTCCGCGTTCGAATTTTATATTCGTTTTACCGGGGAACGATTTAAACCCCGTAAGCTCTATGTTTTTTAAATACACCGTTAAAAAAATCTCCCTCCTCGCTTTGTTAAGCAGTATTCACACTATCACTTCAAAAATTTTTTTCCCGTCAACTTCAATCCATTCGGCTTTGCGCTCTTTATTTGATTCTTTCCGAAAATCAAAAGTTAATAAATAACCCTCATCAGCTTTTTTACTTTCCATATAACCGGCAAGCTGGCGGTACGCTTTTTGTTCGTATTCTTTGCCTTTCCATAATTTAAGCTCTATAATAAACTGGTCGCGTCCGAAGTCTATAACTATATCCATACGCCGCAAATCGGTAAACCGGCTTTCTATATGATAAAACCCTTTGCCGTTTATCAGCGGTTTAAGATATGATAAGAATATCAGCCGTCTGTGACGCTCCAAAAACTCAACATCGTTTTCGTTGAATATTTCAGCGTAATGAGCGGCAAACTTCCGCAGGCAGAGTTCCATGTCGAACCTGCCGGACTTGATTATACTGTTTGGGAATATTTCGGTGACTTGTTTTTCATTCGTTAAATCTTCGGCGATATAATAATCGGTCATAAGCAGTTCGAAAATTTTATTCGATATGATTACTTTGCCGCCGCCGTTATCCGCTTTTTTGAAAAATCCGTATATATCGCCGATATTTACAATAGAACTGTATATTGAATACGGTTTAAACATACCCATTATAAGCAATTCATACACATATCTGTAAAGATCTTTATTGTTTTTAAGATTTTTAAATACGTCGTCGAATAGTGTGTTTTTTTCTTCGAGAAGTATTTTAACCGCTTCCCTGACTCCGGCAGCTGTCCAGTTTTTATTTAATTTTTCGTCGATATGCTGGCATATCCGGGAAACTAAAAACGGGTAACCGCTTGTGTAATAATAAATCTCTTCCGATATTTCCGGTATATCCATGCCGGTGTTATGGTCTTCTTCATAACTTTTAAGCATCGAGGATATTTCAGCCGGATTAAACGACATATCAACATCAAAATCCGCCGCGATATTCCACGGAGAGTTATATAATTTATTTTCGGCTTCGGACGGAGTGTATAACCCTTCGTTTATTATTTTAAGTTTAATGTTTTTTATATCATAAACGCCCGCGAGTATCACGCTGTGAAACGTAAAATCTTTTCCGGCTTTGCGCGCTAAAAATTTCTCACGGAGCATACTTAAAAAGTTTAGAAAGACATGGTTATGACTTGTTTTATCAACCTCGTCTACCATCAGCACCACTTTTTTATTGCCGCACATTTTTGTTATGTGACGGCTTAGTTTTTTGAAATCCGTTATATTATCATTTATCCATTGTCTTCTGTATTCTTCATCTGCAGATGAAAATTGAAGCGCGTCATGTATAAGTTCAACAAAAGCAGGGCAGAATTTTTCAGAAGATTTAAAGCTCTCATCATCTAATCCTTGAAAACTGATAGAAGCGATTGTATAATCACCTTTAAGTTTAAGCGCGTTTTCAAGGCACAGCAAAGTGGTGGTTTTACCGTACTGCCTTGCGCGGTTTATTGTAAAATAACAGCCGTTGTCAACCAATTCTGTTATTTTTTCAAGCTTTTCGCCGATATCAACCATATAATCTTTTTCGGCAACACATATCCCGGTTATATTAAATTTTCTCATAATTTTTCTGCGCCGCCTCACTCACCGGCAGATTTTTGCTGAACTTCCTTACCCGCAGTTATATTATACATTATTTGATAAATTAAGTCAAGATATATTTTTGCAAGGGTATGACCATTGACTTTAACGTGTTTTTTTGATATAATTAAAACATTATTGGCGGAAATACGCGAAGGGTACATGTGTTTTGATATGCTGCGGCGCATGGCTTATAAATACAACAGGGCAAAAAAACAAATCCCCGTTTATATGACTGACATCCAGGGACCGTTTTGTATCAGCAAGTATTTTCAACGCAGTACATCCTTTCCATAGCGAATTTCATCCACCCATGATTGAATCTCTTCCTCGCTTGGATTACCAAGTTCTTCCGCAACGCCTTCAAACGATTTTTGTGCTTTTCGGATAGCGTTGATGGAAGCGTTTGCTATGACGATTTCACCATTGTTATTTTGTGTAAATATTATTCTGTCTCCCGTTTTCAATTTTAGTATGCGGCGTATGTCAGCAGGAACCGTGATTTGGCCTTCTGATGATAATTTTGCAAGATTCATTTAAACCCAACTCTTCTATAAATTATAATATATATAAAAATTTTAAATTTCAAATATTTATATTTATTTTTGTATAACCCTTGACAAGTGCGTAAAATTATGTTAGAATAGTGTTATAAATAAAATAAAAAAATGCGGGCAACCGCAAAGTGCTGACACCACTCTGCAGTATGCCATAGTGTGCGAAATCCACACATCTTTCAAAACATCAGAATTTCTCCGTACCCGCAGTTATATTATACATCATTTGGCAGATTAAGTCAAGATATATTTTTATAAATGCGTTTTAAATTAAAGAGATTTTTCATGTCGTGTGTGGTTTTGCGCACGGCATTTTTTGATTTGTTAATAAAAATCAAACAAAAATTCGGGAGGAATCCATCATGAAAATCATGAAAAAATCGTTATGTTTGGCAATGGCGCTTATAATATTTACGGCAATATTCCCGCAGTATACAGCAAATCAGGTATCGGCAGAGGAATATGTTATTAAAGGAAAATTTCTTTTGGCAATGACTCCTCCTCCGGGTGATTCCATACCTGTATCGAACCGGGCGCAGCTTGAGGCAATAGCAAATAATTTAAGCGGAAAATATCACTTAACCGCCGATATTGATTTATCCGGCGGCGTATGGACGCCGATTGGTACACCTTATAACAACAATCGATTTGCAGGAATATTTGACGGGCAGGGGCATGTAATCCGCAATCTTACAGTTACTGGAAACCGAAGTTATGCCGGATTGTTCGGCGAAGCGACGTCTGACGCAGTAATAAAGAATGTTGGTTTAGAAAATACGAGTATTGATGTTAGTTTAAATAGCGATTATAATGATCTTAATGTAGGTGGAATTATAGGTTATGGCGGTAGAATAAGCAATTGTTATAATACCGGATCAATTTTTGCTGCTACTACTGCATACAGATCACCAATAAATGCCGGAGGGATAAGCGGTAGAAACAGCTCGATCAACAGCTGTTATAATACCGGTACAGTTTCTGTGACTGCTTCTGGCGGTTATTATAATCCTCACGCAGGGGGAATTAGTGGAACTAACGAAGCCGGATTTTCTATCGAAAACTGTTATAATAACGGTATTGTTTCTGCGAATACTTCTAGTTCTAGCTCATATTCTAATCCTCGCGCAGGGGGAATTAGCGGAAATAACGAAGCCGGTTTCTCTATTGAAAACTGTTATAATACCGGTGCTGTTTCTGCGAAAGGCGGTAGGGACCCGCGTGTCGGGGGAATTGCCGGCTTTTTGTCAGCCAGCAGCGTACCCAGAAACACATATTGGAACATAGACAGCAAACAGACGGTAAACGACAAAGAATTATCAAGGGACGAAAAAAAAGGTTTAGGACAGGGTGAAGGGCAGGCTACGGCGCTTACAACCGAACAAATGAAAAGCCAATCCTCGTTTTCCGGCTGGGATTTTACCAATGTTTGGACTTTTCAATCCGGTATAAACAGCGGCTACCCGATTTTGGTACCCATGTTAAAGCCGGTTCCTAATCTTGACACCGCGAGCGATTGGGCGCGCGAACAAATAAATGAAGCATATATGCTCGGTCTTGTTCCGTCCGCGCTGCAGAATAATTACCGCAGAAACATAACCCGCGCAGAGTTCGCCGCTTTGGCGGTAAAACTGTATGAAACGGTTATCGGCGTGGAAATTACCGGGCGTTCAAATTTTAATGACACCAACGATGTAAACGCGCAGAAAGCGGCGGCAATAGGTGTGATGTCACCGCAGAACCGGGAGCTTGGGTTGTTTGCGCCCGACACCGTTTTAACACGCGAAGATTCCGCGGGTACATTGGTAAGACTGGCCCGGCTTATAAACCGGTCTTTGCCGAGCGGAACGGCAAATTTCAGCGACAACAGCAGAATCGCATCATGGGCGATAGAATATGTCGGGCAAGTACAGGCGGCACGGATAATGAGCGCAGGTTCGGGAAATAATTTCAATCCGAAACATTCGCTGACAAGAGAAGAATGTATTGCCGCAATGCTGCGTTTATACAATAGGTAAAATTTTAAATATGTTTGAACGGTTGAACTATATCAAGAAATGAGGTTGAAATGAAATGTCAACGCAGAATGAAGAAGAAATATAAATAATGCAAGGGGAGAGTTATTTATGAAAAAAGTATTATGCTTAGTCTTATGTACATTTATGATAGCGGGAAATTTAACTCCGGTTTATTCTATGTCATCTGAAACTGCGGCTCAAGAATTGTATGAACTCGGATTATTTCGGGGTACAGGAACTAATTCAAACGGTAACCCCATTTTCGATTTGGAAAAAAGCGCAACAAGACAAGAAGCCATCGTTATGCTCATACGTTTATTAGGCAAAGAACAAGAAGCTCTATCCGGCGGATATTCACACCCATTCATAGATGTCGATGCCTGGGCTTCCCCGTATATTGCTTATGCTTACACAAACGGTCTTACAAGCGGAACGAGTTCTACTGTATTCGACGGCAATTCTATTGTTTCTGTCGCGCAGTACCTAACATTTGTTCTTCGTGCATTAGGTTATAATTCCGGAACTGATTTTCAATGGGATAAAGCATGGGAATTATCTGACCAAATTGGTCTGACGAACGGCGAATATGACGCCGCAACAACCACATTTCTACGGGGAGATTTAGCGACTATATCATATAATGCATTAACGACAGAAAATAAATCGGGAGATTTGTTGTTTGATGATTTAAATGCACCGAATACATTGCAAAATACTTCAAATTATAATTCCGCTGCTTGTACAAATCATAATTATTATAATAATGGATATTGTTCGAATTGCAAAGAGGAGTATCCTATTACCGTTACATCGATGGTTCAAACTATATATTATGCAAGAAAAAACGATGTGCCTATTCGTGACAGACCATATATGGAAGATACTGTCCTTAGCAGAATTAAAAAAGGAGAAGCTGTCACTATTGTTGGCAGCGGCATAAATGCAGTTAATAATCTTTGGTATATTCTTGCTGACGGAAGATGGATTTACAGTAATAATCTCACTTTAAGCGATCCATACGGCAATAATTCTATTGTTCCTGATTTAATACAAAGCGAAGATGGAAATTATTATATAAAAACGGCTGATGAACTTGAAAAAATCGGCGGAGCATGGAGTACAGGAAAAACTTTTATTTTAAATAATGATATTGACTTGTTAAGTTACAAAAATTGGAAATGCATCGAAGATTTTCGTGGAACACTCGATGGACAGGGATATAAAATTTATAATATGAATATTTCCAATACAAATAATGCGGGATTATTTGGAATTATACGTGTAGGACAAGTTACGATAAAAAATTTAGGGGTATACACCGGAACAACAGGTGTTTCTGTTTCGATAACAACAGGGATTTTACCTAATACCGATGATATAAGTGATATAGCAAGTGCGGGTATTTTAATCGGGAGATGTAACGGCGGTACTGTGAATATTGAAAATTGTTATGTTGCCGGTTCTGTAAGTGTTGAATCAAACGCACGTTGGGTTTTAAGTAAAGCTGTTGCCGGCGGTTTCATCGGATATATTGATAGTAATGAAGCTATAATAAAAATAGAAAATAGTTATGCGAAAGGCAATGTTGAGTCTAAAGCCAAAACATCTTATAATCTTATAATTAATGGGTTGGTGCAGGCAGGCAGTCAGGCAGAATCGTACTCTGCGGGAATGATAGGATATATTAAATCAATTCGAGAATTATCAATTAAATCTTCATATACTGTAAATAATATTAAGGCTGCTGCTACTATCATGGCTTCTGGCGATATGTATGAATATACATCGGGTTTGGCAAATATTAATAGTTCTATTTTTAATAATTTAAAAGGCGAAATATTGAATTGTTACTATGTTAATCAACAATATTCATTTGATAATTTGGATAACATACTGGAAACACTTGAGTGGGTTAATAGGGGTATATATATTTTAAGTAAGGGGCGTATTGGTATTGTTGACATTAATAGTTTAAAAAGAGCAGAATTAATATTAGGTCAATCGCTTTTGCATGAAGATATGAAAAAACCTAATAAATTCGCAGGTTTTGATTTCAACGGGATTTGGAAAGCCGATGAATCGATAAACGAAGGTTATCCATATTTACAAATCTTTAAAAATAATTCTGTAAACCTACAAGTTGTTGCTATATGTAATCACTCCTACAGTTCCGGCGGATACTGCACGAAATGCGTTGAAGAATTTCCAATCCAATTAACAAGTATGTCCGTTGTTATGTATGCAAAAAATAACAGCGAACCTGTCAGAAATCGTCCTTATATATCAGGCACGATAATCCGCAGGCTCAACAAAGGCACGGCAGTGAATGTTGTGGGCAGCGGACGGAACTATGTTGGTAATCTTTGGTATTTACTCGACGATGGAAACTGGATACATGAAGATAATATATCAGCAACCGATCCGACTGTTTGTATAAGCCATTCCTATAATTCCAGCGGATACTGCACGAAATGCAGCGAAGAGTTTCCAATCCAATTAACAAGTATGTCCGTTGTTATGTATGCAAAAAATAACAGCGAACCTGTTAGAAATCGTCCTTATATATCAGGTACGATAATCCGCAGGCTCAACAAAGGCACGGCGGTGAATGTTGTGGGCAGCGGACGGAACTATGTTGGTAGTTTATGGTACAAGCTCGACGATGGAAACTGGATACACGAAGATAATATATCAGCAACCGATCCGACTGTTTGTATAAGCCATTCCTATAATTCCAGCGGATACTGCACGAAATGCAGCGAAGAATTTCCAATCCAATTAACAAGCATGTCTGTTGTTATGTATGCAAAAAATAACAGCGAACCTGTTAGAAATCGTCCTTATATATCAGGCACAATAATCCGCAGACTCAACAAAGGCACGGTGGTGAATGTTGTAGGCAGCGGACGGAACTATGTTGGTAGTTTATGGTATTTACTTGACGATGGAAACTGGATACACGAAGATAATATATCAGCAACCGATCCTACAGTTTGTATAAGCCATTCCTACAATTCCAGCGGATATTGCACGAAATGCAGCGAGGAGTTTCCAATCCAATTAACAAGTATGTCTGTTGTTATGTATGCAAAATCAGGCGGTCTTTTAAGCGGGAATGTACCGGTACGCAGCCGACCATACGAAGGTAACAACATAGTGCGGAGGCTTAGCAAAGGTACAGCGGTGAATATTGTTGGTCAAGGTAAAAATTCTGTTGGTAATCTTTGGTATTTACTTGATGATGGAAATTGGATTTATTCAGGCAATGTTTCACAGAATTAGTATTGATTAAGCCTAAACAAGATATGTTAATAGTAATATTTGTCAAATTTTGCAAAAAATAAACTATAAAAATAATTTTAACTCCGAAAGAGGTTTAAAACAAAGATGAAAAAAATAATTATTCTTGCGTTCGCGGTAACTTTAATGTTTGCGCTTGTGCCTGTTCCTGTAAAAGTCAGCGCAGAGGGAATAACCGTTAAGGAAATTGTAACAGGCTTGGAATATAATATTACTGATGTTTTCAGCGATGGCGTTATGACTGTGAGAAATGCAGATGAGCAATATGGCGTTATAGATAAAACAGGATGGATTATTATTCCTTTCGGTATTTATAGAGGGATTGGCAATTTCAGAGATGGCATGGCTGCTGTGAGCAATGAAAGCGGACAACGTGGCGTAATAGACAAAACAGGGCAAATTATTATACCTTTCGGCATTTATAAACAAATTGGCACTTTCAACGAAGGCTTGGCGTTTGTTGAAAACTTAGACGGGCAATATGGCGTTATAGACATAACGGGACGGATTATTATTCCTTTCGGCACTTATAGTATAATTAATTCTTTCCGCGATGGCGTGGCGGTTGTGCGAAATATATACTATCAGACTGGCGTAATAGACAAAACAGGGCAGCTTGTTATCCCTTTCGGCACTTATAGTGAAATTAACTTTTTCAGCGATGGCATGGCTGCTGTGAGCAATGAAAACGGACAACGTGGCGTAATAGACAAAACAGGGCAAATTATTATACCTTTCGGCATTTATAAACAAATTAATCATTTTAACGAAGGCTTGGCGTTTGTTGAAAATATAGACGGGCAGACTGGCGTTATAGACAAAGCGGGAAAGGTTATTATCCCCTTCGGTACTTACACTAATGATATCGGTGGTTATAGTTATTTCAGCGATGGCGTGGCGGTTGTGCGAAATGCAGATGGTAAGCATGAGCAGGGGATTATAAATAATACAGGGCAAGTTGTTGTTCCTTTCGGCACTTATAAAGCGATTGCTCGTTTCAGTAATGGCGTGGTGAGTGTGATAAATGCAGACTGGCAACCCGGCGTTATAGACACAACAGGAAGGGTTGTTGTTCCTTTCGGTGCTTATGATGGGTTCACACCTTTTAACGAAGGATTGACAGCAGCAGTAAAATCAGACGGTACATTGGCAATATTGGAAATATCAGACCCAGCCGATTCTATCACACCGGCAACAGAACCGCAAGAACAAGCGGAACCGAACATAAGCGAAAACATCAACACAACCAACACCCCTGCCGCGCCAATAACACTGCCCATAAACTTTGACACAATAACAAGCGAACAATCGGCGTTTGCGGCGGCTATAGTTATAGCAGTTATATTGGTTTCTATGGCTGTTATTATATCATTTTCCTATTTGCTTGTTAAGTTTATATATAAAAATAAAACGAGAGTTTGATTTTCAACAAAATATTCATATTCGATTGTAGGGAATGGATTTATCCATTCCGCAAATTAAAAAAGGGATGCGGTTTGATGACGCATCCCTTTTATTTGGTAGGGGTAAACCTTGTGTTTACCCCTTCTTTAGGGGTTTTAGGGCAGAGACGAGCTCTGCCCCTACAATCCTACAATCCTATAATGCAAATCATTTTGATGTTAAAAATAACGCGTTCTGATGTTAAAAATAAAACGAGAGTTTGATTTTCAACAAAATATTCATATTTGATTGTAGGGAATGGATTTATCCATTCCGCAAATTAAAAATAACATCGTTTTATCAAATATTCGGAACGCATAAATGCGTTCCCTACAATATAAAAACCCGCTTGTGAACAAATCGTTACAAATCGAATTGCCGTTTCGTCTGAAAAATAACGGTTGATTTTTTCATAATTTTGTAAAAAATAATTTTCTTGACAAAACCGTTTTTTTGTTATATAATATAAAACCGGAGTGAAAAGATATGATTTACAAGGGAACATGGAGGTGAAGTAGTGTGAACAATATTGTATCGGAAATAAATAAATTCTTTTTAGAGCAAGGATTTGAGCCGATTACCATAAATGATGAAACATCTTTCAGGTATAAAGATAATTATTATTACCGAGTTTCATTCGGCGGAGAAACAAGTTATTTTATTGAATATGCTGAAACATTGGAAGAAGCGGAAAACAATATATACTGGGACATAGGAGCTTACTCGTCTGATTCCGGTGTGAATCCGCTTATAACCGCAATCAAAAGCGATATTTTAAGGTATATAGTGGAAGAATATCAAGAAAACGGGGAAACCGAAAGAGGTTTTGATAAAATGTTGAAAATTGTAATCTGAAAAAACATTTTTATTTAGACCCCTTTAGTAAATTAAATTAAGAGAAGTTAAGGAATAATTTCACATGCTGAATAAACAAGAGTTTCATAATCATTTGACACAAGATTTAATACCGTTCTGGAATAATCTCTATGATACCGAATACGGCGGATTTTACGGCAGTGTTGACAGCGGCAGTAATATAAACAAAACAGCGTCCAAATCAGCAGTATTGCAAACAAGAATATTATGGTTTTACAGCTCATGCTATAAAGCGCTAAAAGATGAAAAACTGCTCGAATACGCTCGCCGCCAGTTTGACTTTATAATGAAATATATGATAGACCCCGGCGACGGCGGTATTTTCTGGGACGTTGAACATGACGGCAAAGCCGGGAATAAACAAAAACACACTTACGCTTTAGCTTTCGCGCTGTATTCAATCAGCGCATACTGCTCGGCAGGCAAAAATGAATCTGCGTTAAATGCCGCAAACAGGCTGTTTAACTTGATGGAACGCGATTATAAAGACGAATACGGATATACGGAAATATTCAGCTTTGATAAGTCGGTAAAAGAATCCGCACGCACGATGAATACGTTGCTGCATATCATCGAAGCGTATACAGAATACCATGCCGTATCAAACACCGGCGAATCCCGCAAGGGACTGGAATATTCTTTGGATTTAGTCAGAACAAAAGCATACAACGGCGATTTATGCCGTATCGAGTGCAATTTTGATGAATTTATGAACCCTGTGGGAGATGTATTGTCATATGGTCACGATATCGAAGCGTCATGGCTTATATACAGGGCTTGTGAAGTTCTTGCCAATGATGATATCATGTCTGATTTATCGCCGAAACTTGATAAAACGGCTCGGAACGTAATTTCAAAAGGATTTGCGGACGACGGTAAAAACGGTGTATATTACGAATGTAAAAACGGCATAGACAACACATATCGTTCATGGTGGGTGATGTCTGAAGCGATAGTCGCCCTCGTTCACCGACATAAGTTATACAAAGATGAAAAGTCAATGACCCTCGCCGAAAATATATGGAACTATGTCAAAAAATATTTTATCTCGCCATACGGCGAATGGCATACCCAAGTGAGCAGTGAAGGCGAAGCCGTAAAAAGCCGCAGCGGATTGTGCGGCGCATGGAAATGCCCGTACCACAACGGGCGTATGTGTTTGGAATTGATGGAAATGCTGTAAAAATTATTGACGAAGGCGAAAAGCGGCTGACTAAAGCAGACCGAGGTTTTTTATTTTAATCACCGCTTCGGCAGCACCGGATACATCCAGTTTTCTGTAAATTAAAATCATGTGAGATTTTACCGCGGAAGGCTTGATACCCATGCTTTCCGCGATTTGTTTATGCGTCATACCTTCGCAAAGACGGCGCATAACCGTTTTCTGCTTATCTGTAAAATTCAGGTTTCCGGACAGCGCGCCCCCGGTCAAGCCGGATAAATGTTTTGCGGCGGCGAGCGTGCCGATATACAGTATTCTCAGCTGATCCGCCGCGATTTCCCCGGTGTAATTTTTCTGCACCGCGCGTTTATGCAGTATGTTTAACATCGCGGAGAGTTCCGCGCCTTCGTTTGCGAAAATTTGGGTATATCCGTATTTTTGAGCGTCTATGACAGCTTTTTCCAAAAACCCGAAAGCATCGTTTTCGGAAGCCCGCGGTTTTTTGCGGTAAACGATCGCAAGCAGGATGTTTATTTCGATTATATCGAGCGGTCTGCGGTATTGCCTGCACAATGATTCCAGTTTTTTCAGCAGTACCGCAGCACCGCTGTAATCTCCGGCTGTGATATATGCGCGCGCGGTAACAAAATGCCGGTATAATTTATAGAACGGCAGCTCACCGTGCTGCGGTTCGGAATTATATTTAAGCCATTCATGCGCAGCTTCAGCGTCGCCGTCCGCCAATTTTAAACGGCAGGCGAAAGCGCGGAAATTCGCATTGAGGTAATAGGCTCTGTGAGATTCAATCATCTCCCCGGCGCCGTCAAGAAGTTTCAGCGCGTCCGCGCGCTGTCCCTGAGCGTCCAGTATGGCCGCAAGCAGCATAAACGAACAAAATTTTATTTCCGGCGCGAAATTGAATTTCAGTTTTGCGTGGGATGAGAGCGCCGATTCGTGCGCCGCGTTTAAATCCCCGCACTCGTAAGCCAACCCAGCACGGAGCAGCTCTTCAAGGCAGTCATATTCCTCGCCGATTAAAACGCCGGCGGTTTTCCGTAAAATAAGCAGTTTGTTTTCCGTGTCATGTATACATTCGGTAAAATCTCTGCTGCTCCGATGAAAAAACGGCATATTCTGTGTAATTGACGGCGTGTTCGCGCCGGAAAATAAGCTGACCGGAAGTTTTTGTAAATTTTTTGTCAAGTCGGTTATACTGCTGCGGTAATCCATCATATGCAGAAAATAAGCCGTATAAACCGAAGCGGGATTCTGCAGTATGATTTTCGGGAGCTGCTTAAAATATCTGTCAAGATATTTTTCCATTTCAGCTCCGCGCCCCTCGGCAAACGCCGCCCATGCCAGGGTTTCCAGCAAAAAAGGGTGCTTTTTTACGATGGAGCCGCTGACCGAAACATGGATCACCGACAGCGTATCCTCAACGGAAGCATACGGAGAATTATAGTTATACATAAATTTCAAACATTCCGCGATTTTGTTTGTATCACCGCATTTTAAATAATATCCGATGGCTCTGTAATAATCTTTATGCTTATAATGATAGCTGCCGGCTTTTCTGAAAAATTCATCTTTTTTCTTTGGTGTTTCACATTCGAGCATCTGCTGCAGAAAATCCTGGAAAAGATGGTGAAAACGGTAAATATTTTTACTGTCGGAGCTTATAAAAGCGTTTTCGCGGACAAGCGTGTCAAGAATATCCGCGCTGTCTTTTCTTCCGGTCACCGCATCGCAGAACTCAGGCGAAAGCTCGTCCGCGACCGATATGCGCAGAAGAAAGTCACGGCGTTTTAAATCCCATTTATCCCAAATCTGTTCTTTGATAAATATCTCAAGATAACGCGAGATCAGCTTGCGCCTTTCATGCAGGTTACCCGACAATAAAATCGCGTTCAGACCTATAGCCCAGCCGTTTGTTTCATCCATAATACCGCGTATTTCCGAATCGGTTAACGCTTTTCTGTGCGAAGCGAAGAATAATTTGATTTCAGCCTGCGTAAACCGCAGATATTCCGCTTCTATAACGGTTATCGCGTATTTCAGAATCAATTCGGAAAAACTGTCGGGAGGCTTAAACCGGCTTAAAATACAAACCGTCGCGTTTTCCGGCAGTTCAAGGATAAGATTGGGCAAATGTTTTAATATATCAAGGTTTGTGACCAGATGCAGATCGTCTATTATCAGCGTGTACCGCAGCCCGCTTTTTTCCCTCGCGGCCAAACAAAATAAAGCAAGCGCTCTTTCAATAAATTCAAAAGGGGCGGAAACAAAGGATTTATGGGAAATAATTTCTTTAAGCGCGCTGTTTTCCGGCTGTACAGCACAGAGCGCACCGATAAAACGTTCGCAGAATTCGACCGGTTTCTGCCCTGACGAAACGCTGAGAGACACCCAGGCACTGCGGCAGCCGCGTCCCGTAAGCCACATACGGACAGAAAAACTTTTGCCGTAACCGGCAGGGGCGCTGATATATATAAGGCGTTTTAAAGAAGCCGTATCAAACAGTTTCATCAGTTCGATTCTCGGTACAGCCGCAAACGGCACGGGCTTCTCCATAATTTTTCACCGCATTTCAACATAATTTTAATAACAGTATACCATAAATTAAATATAAATTCAAGAAAAATTTTACTTAAAAACAAACGGCTAACCGCGTATCCATCTTAAAAAAGTAAACTGCGAAACATTAAGGCGTTTTGCGGCTGTACGCGACGATAATTTTTTTTCGATATAATCTTTTTTTATCTCGGCAAAATCAAACGGCGGGTTTAACTTTGGTCTGCCGAATTTTACTCCGCGTTTTTTCGCCTGAATAATGCCTTCCGATTGGCGCAGCATCGTGACTTCCCTTTCGTTCTGCGCCACAAAGGAAAGAATCTGCAGCACAACGTCGCTGATAAACGTACCGAGCAAATCGCGTTTTATCGACGTGTCAAGCAGAGGCATATCGAGCACTGTGATATCCGCCTGTATATCTTTTGTTATAATACGCCACTGCTCCACAATTTCTTTGTAACTCCGTCCGAGCCTGTCGATTGATTTTACAATTAACCTGTCGCCGGATTTTAATAATGCCAGCAGCTGTTCGTAACGCAGCCGCTCAAAATTTTTCCCGGACATTGTATCCGTGAAAATATTTTTTTCGGAAACTCCCGCTTCTTTAAGCGAATGAATTTGTCTGTCGCTGTGCTGTTCTTTGGTTGAAACCCTCGCGTAACCGTAAGCCTGCATAAGTGTACCTCCTGCTTTTTAAATAAAAATAAATTAAATAGGATTTTATTCCAATTTAATTTTACAGGACATATTTAAACAATTGGCAAATTAAAACAAATGAATTACAACAATATTAAAAACGGCTACTTTTTGGGTAAAAGAACCTTAGTATAACATATATTTTAAGGTTTGTCAACAGAAATTTTCAAGAAGATTTAATGTTATGTATAAAAATAAATTAATAAGCCCCAAAAACGAGAGATTAACCTTAGGATTCGGTAACCGCCCGAACCCGCTCGGCGTGGGTATAGAGCAGCAAAACAGCGTAAATAAAGGTGACAAGCAGGAGTGCAGGGAATAAAATTCACAATTAAATCTTGAATTCTTGCAAGATTTAATGTATAATAGAGCGCATGAGAATACGCAGGGGCGTTTTTTTATGTTCAAAGGAGGGAAACCACATGGATTAACAGTATTCACAGTAGAACAGGAAAATCTCATCGCGATGTTCGACATATCGGTATTCTACCTATGCCGAAACTCGAAAGGATTTAACCTAAATAATTTTCAAGATTAAACAAAGCGTAAAGCGGTATATTGAGCAGCCCGCCGTCAAGTTTCAGATTTGCCGGCGAAACGCGTATTGACAGTTCGGGAGCATACCTCTCGCGGTATACTTTAAGACTTTTCGCTTTTAAGTTTTCCCCCGATTTAACTTCAACTGGGTAAATGCGGTTATCGTCTGCGAATATAAAGTCAACCTCCGCTGTTGCATCCGATGTCCAATAATAAATATTGCGTATAAAACTTTTCCCTGAAAGCTCGGACAACACAAACTGTTCGGTAAGCGCGCCTTTGAATTCTTCGAATAATTTGTTCCCGTATAGTATCGCGGAAGGAGGCAGCTCGCTCATATACCTGAGCAAACCGACGTCAAGATGATATAATTTAAACGCTTTTAAATCTTCATACGCTTTAAGCGGCATTGCGGGTTTGGTTATCCTGCTGACTTTGCGCAGCAAACCGCTGTCAAGCAGCCAAAGCATGGCTTCTTCATATTCGCGCGCCCGCGCCCCTTCACGCACTAAACCGTAGATAAATTTTTTATTTTCTTTTGCCAGCTGCGACGGGATACTGTCCCATAAATAACGCAGTTTAGGCGCTGTGTTTTTAGGCGCGTGTTTTGAAAAATCATTTTCATAGGTTTCAAGCGTGTCGCGCTGCCGTGCTTCCACCGCCGAATAATCGCGCGTTTCAATCCATGAACCGACCGCGCTCGGCATGCCTCCTATAATAAAATACTGTTTAATATAATCCGTGAGCTTATCGGTAAACGCTTTCGGTATTTCGCGGATACCGTCGTTTTTTATAAAATCAATTAAAGCTTTTTCGCCGTTCGCGAGTAAAAACTCTTCAAAATTAAACGGCCTGAGCATAAGAAAATCAACTTTACCCACAGGAAACGAAACGCCGCTGTGCAGCGCTGTGCCGAGCAGTGAACCCGCGCAGCAAATCGCATATTCCGGCGCGGTTTCGGCAAAATATTTTAATGCGGTCAAAGCTCTGGGTATTTCCTGAACTTCGTCAAAAATTAAAAGGGTTTCCTGCGGCTTAATTTTTTTACCGTGAAGCGCGCCGAGCATATCAATAATTCTGCGGGGCGAAATATCGCCGTCAAACGCTTCTTTTAATCCGGGAGCATTTTCAAAGTTAATATATAACACATCAAAAAACGCCGTCCTGCCAAATTCATTTAAAAGCCACGTTTTACCTACCTGACGCGCACCTTTTAAAATTAACGGCTGACGGTTTTTCTTTTTTTTCCAAACAAGCAGATCCTGCATCAAAAAACGCTGCATAAACATTACCTCACACATTTATATAACGTTATTTTATCATAACAAACACATTTTGTCAAGGTAAAACTTGGAATATATTACAAAAAAGTGTTGACAAAGCTGTGTATATTTGGTATAATACGGCTATGGATTTTATTATAAAAAGGGTAAAATATGATTATATGATTAAAAATAAGAAATTCGCTCTCATCTTCCGTTTGGCTGCCGCGTTCTTTATTTTGTATGCGCTTATGCGGCAATTCGGTGTTTTTCAACCTCGGTTTTACTTTGAAGCGATTGCATACTACACCATTCAAAGCAATGTGCTTGCTCTTGTTATGTTTATTATGCTCGCTTTCTGCACAGAAAAGGATATGGGTAGAGTTCAACACGGGAACGCAGGGTATTTCACCCGTTTCAGAATGATTTGTACAGTCAATCTGATGCTGACGTTTATCATTTTTTGGGCGCTGCTCGCACCGAATCTGCCCTTTTGGTATCTTCTGTCGTTTGATAATTTATCCATACACGCAATAGTGCCGCTTTTGTGTTTGTTTGACTATATAATTTTTTATGAAACAGGCCGCCTGAAACATAAGGATGTGTATATAACCATTGCGTTCCCAATAGTATATATCGTTTTTACATTAGTTGCGGGTTTTTCGGGCTATGATTACGGATTAAGGCATATCACAACAGAGCAGATTACAGAAGACGCCGTCAGAGGCTATTTTGAACCTGTGCGGTTCCCATACTTTTTCATTGACTTTGATGTGCTGGGATTTAGGGCGTTTCTCTATATTGCCGGCATAGCGGCGTTTATTATACTGCTCGGTCACTTTTTTTACTATATTGACCGCAAGCTGAATAAAAAGAACCCGCAATCAGAAACTCAACATTCCGCGCCTGCAAGATGCAATGCACCGGTTATTACGGTAATATCGCTGATTACCGCGGCTATGCTGCTTGCTGCGGCGGGACTGGGCTCACATCACGTTTCGCGAATGGACGAATACAGCAAAGCAAAGTGGCAAGAATACGAAAACGTAATTTTAAGAGTCGGACGATATATGCACGAGTCAGGCGACCCGAACAAATATATTACGGTTTACGGCGATAAAACCATTCAAGTATTCGGGTTTGATTATTATGAATTTAGTATAAACGACGCGAAGTTTTTGGATGAGCTTGCCGGAGAGCCAAGCGACGAATGGCGCGAAAGCCTTATAGGTGAAGTTTTAGAGCAAAGCGAGCGGTATAAACAAAGAGGCGAATACGGCGATGATTTGTCCGATGTTTTTGGCACTTATGGCGACCTTTTGCAAGAAGGAATGTTTTCCATAGAAGTTAATATCGGCGAAGATAATTGGTATCGGCATCCGATTTTCCAATATATCAACGATAGCACAATAGGCTTCTTTGACGGATTGTACATATATCATGAGTTTTAGTAGACAGCGCGGCGTAAATTTTAATTGGGAAAGTAAAGTCTGAAAATAATATTTTTGGTTGATTATCATAATGATAATCAACCAAAATACAGTTTTACAGTATTATTTAACTACACAGGTTATCTCGGGAATCTGGCTTCAACCGAAGGCATTTCCGGGAATTTTATATGCGGCTCTGTCTGATACCAATAAACGGTCGAGGATATATCGTCGGTGCAGGGCTGGAATTTATGGTTCGGATACCAGCCGAGAGCCTGTATGGTTATTTTAATATCTTCTTCAAAGCGTATCGGGTCCATTATATGGAATCTGCAGAGCCCGTGCTTGGGTATCTCGTTCGCGTCTTTTTTCCAGAACGGGTAACCCAGAAACGGCGTCGAATTTGTAAACATAACAATTAATACCTTTCTAAAATATTTATTTATTTTTATTTGGTTTTTTTGGTAAAAGAACTTTGATTAAATCCCTGCGCCCTATTTGCTCAAGGGTTTTTATTATAATCCCGCGGTTTTTGGGGCTGCCGCTTTGAAGCAGCGCGCGCTGCGCGAGTTTTTCTTCATAGCTTTCCGGCACATAAACGCGCTCCCCGGTGAACGGGTTTAAACCCGTGTAGTACATACAGGTTGAAGCGGTTCCCGGAGTGGGGTAAAAATCCTGTACCTGTTCCGGCGAATATTTCCTGTTTTTAAGGTAAACGGCGAGTTGTACGGCGTCTTCAAGGGTGCTGCCCGGGTGCGACGACATAAGATACGGCACAAGGTACTGTTCTTTTTTATATTTTTCGCATAAATTATAATATTCCGTGCAGAATTTTTCGTAAACATCGTTTTTTGGTTTGCCCATAATTTTGAGAACACCGCCGCTTATATGTTCCGGAGCGACTTTAAGCTGCCCGCTGATGTTGTCTTTTACCAACTTTTCAAAAAACCGTTTGTCAGGGTCAAGCATCAGATAATCAAAGCGTATGCCGGACCTTATAAATACTTTTTTTATTCCCGGCAGTTTTTCAACGGCTTCTATAAGCTCAAGGTACCGCTCATGGCTCACTTCAAGATTTTTGCAGGGGGAGGGCGCAAGACAGCGTTTGGTTTTGCACATCCCCGACTTTAACTGCGCGGAACACGACGGGCTGCGGAAATTTGCGGTCGGTCCGCCGAGGTCGTGTATATATCCTTTAAAATCCGGCATTGCGGCGATAATTTCCGCTTCACGAACAACAGATTTAACACTTCTTGACCTGACGTTGCGCCCCTGATGATACGACAAAGCGCAGAAACTGCAACCGCCGAAACATCCCCGCGTATGCGTTATGGAAAATTTAACTTCGGCAATCGCCGGAACCCCCGGGGTGTCCCCGGTTCGGTTTGTATCATATACCGGGTGATACCCGCGGACAAACGGCAGCGCGTAAATTTTATCCAGTTCGTTTTCCTCAAGGGGAGGGGAGGGCGGATACTGCACAAGTATTTTGTTGTCGTAAACTTCAACGACTGTTTTGCCGTT
>Ga0099364_10004118_pt1 | contig 22102 bp, 35 predicted proteins | sample TergutTh196P3_FD_73070 | JGI IMG/M metagenome (GOLD analysis project Ga0099364, IMG submission 73070) | Microcerotermes parvus P3 segment gut microbial communities from Pointe-Noire, Republic of the Congo - Th196 P3 | ecosystem: Host-associated > Arthropoda: Insects > Digestive system > Gut ...
GGGTTTTGCTTTCCGTTTAAAAAAAGCAAGCGGAAAATAAAGCCACGATGGAAAGAGCCTATGAATTTAAAAATCAAATCAAACCAAAAAGGAGGATACCTATGCTGTCATTAGACGGGTTCAGAAATGCAACGGCAGATTTTATTGATGAAATGCAGCGCAATAATCCGCCGGATAGCGGCGCGCCGAATAAAATTTTATTCTCTCCAAAATCTTTCTTAATGCTGAAAGATTTATCGGAATACAGCAAAAGCACGGAGCTGTGGCAGAAAGCGGAAAATTTGCCGCAAACAAAAAAATTTCAAGCAGAAGTAAAAACCGCTGCGGAATGTTTTTTGATTTTTCTCACGAAAGTTGATGAGGCTCCAATTATGGCGCTGGTTAATAGTTCCGCAGTATTAATACTGCCTGTTCTTTACGAAAAACTTCTACAGGAAAATATTATAATAAACGGAAAAAACGGATATTCAAGTTTCGTTCCGTAGCTGTTGAGCTATCTTTTTGCTTGCGGCGGTAGAGGCTGGTGCTAACAAGGCATTCCAGCCTGCCCCGTATATTAGCCATTTTTTCACGCTATCGCCTTTGGATAGGCGTTTGCCGTTCCAAAGCAGATAAATACCGCCTATGCAAAATGCCAAATCCTTTGGATATATTAATTTTGGAGGCGCAACATTTGACAAACCTACCGAAACTGCGCCTGTGGCTATGCTCCCAAGCAGAAACGCCCCAAACTTTTTCAAGCTTCCGCCAGAACCCCTTAATTTTCGCTTCATTCTACGCTACCTTTACTTTAAGCGGCAGAACGCTCATATCAGGCTCTCCGTTGCCATCTAGCGGCAGAAACGATTTGTAGCGTTTCTCTTTCCACGTTCCGCTGCGATTTAAATTATAAACTATAGATTTAATGTCTTTTTCGTCTATGCCGCTTGCTGCTGCGGCTTCTGTTATCGTTTTGCCTTTTATTATTGCGGCTATAGCCGTTTTGCCTTTTTCATATTTTTTGTCAATGCAGGTTTTTAATTTTTCGGCAAATTTATCGCCTGCCAGCTTGCGAACTTGACTTATTATAGTTTTATTTTGGCTCATTTTTTGCCTCTTTTTTGCTCGTTCTGAAAGCTATGGCGCAGCAGGCAACTACGCCCAAAGCAAGGAAAGCAACATCTAAAATAACAGGTCTTTTTCTCACGCTTTCCGCTTCCGCAATAACCTCTTCTGTGGTTTCAAACGTTATTTGCGCTCCATCGGACATAGCGTTTTCGTAGGTATCTCTAGCCTCATTATCCATTTTAATTAGCAATTTTCTTAAATAACCCAAATTAGGGTTAGGCGGTGCTTCAATTAATAGGATAGAACTTTCGTAACTTTGATTATCCGCTTCTATGCCTTGAAAAAATAAAGTGTCATTTTTGTAAATGTTCCAATAACCGTCTGCGCTTGCAGTAATCCGGTAAAGTTCTCCACTGCTTACAAAACCTGCTTCACCGTTTTTATTTTCCTGTATATACACGGATACTTTCATTGCTATATCCCCTTATTATATTTTTCGTTGGCAACATAAAGAACTGCCGCCAGCACTAGAAGCCCGGAGCCGCCAGCTATCATTATCTTTTGCTTCTTTGACAACTTAATGCCGTTGAGCCGCCTGCCGTTCAGTTTAGCCGCAGGCGCAAAAGCCGCATAGCCTATAATGCTTGTTCCTGCTATACCTAGCACAGCAGGCATGGCTTGGCTTTTTTGCGATTTTTGGATTATCTTTTCGGGCAACGCAGGGTCATCTACTATATCCGCAATCTGCTCTAAAATCTCTTTTGGAATATCTGCTTCGCTGAAGCCTATCATGCTCACGGCTATAGCTCCGCTGGTGGCGTTTAGCTTGCCCCACGCTTCATTGTCAAGCCAAAGCCAGCCAAAATTATTCTGAAACGCAGGGATAGTGTTTGATAAATTGCTTCCGCTTGTGCTTTGAGCAAATTCAACTACTCCGCCATTGTTTCCCATAGGCGTTTTTTTCCTTATCTCTCCGTAGTAGAACCAGGGTCTGTAATCTGCTCCGCCGCTTGCTAGATTAGTATCTACCTTGTTTTGGTGCGCTTTGGAAAATCCTATATTGTATCGCGAGGACACCATAGTAACATCAGAATATTTATCCCTGTTGAAATAGACATATCCCGACTTTCCACGCAGAACGAAAAAATTACCGTTCACTATCAGAAAATCAAATATATTAGCCACCGAACTATCAAAGCTAACTTCCTTGCTTGAACTAGCCGAATTGCCGCTGAAATTAAACACTGCTTTCATTTTCTCTCCTTTTAATACTCCATTTTTATTTTTAAAAAGCTACCATATTTACTATCTGCTTTTACGATTTCAGCCCATATAGTTTCTCTGCCATACGGAAAATGAACCATGCCTAAACTAATTGTTTTATCAACATCAAGGGGAAAACCACGCTGCCATAAATATAAAAAATGGTTCTTTAAAGTCTTTTGAGCAGGCGTTCTTTTAAAGGAAACACCGCTTAATTCAGCTATGTCACTGATAAACTTTTCCAAAGCTCTCAAAGTGTCAAATTGATAAATTCTTTTCCAATAAACCACTTTGTAAACTAATTTTACTCGCTTCATTTTACACCTCTTTTTTTTCTCTCATATATAATATAGTATTTTTCACCGAACACGTTGTAAATCCGCTCTTTGTGTCAAAGCATTTGAAATACACGCCCTGTTTTTTGTCAAGCGGAGTATAAATATTGCCTACAACCTTAGCAGAATGGCATATATGCACATCCCCGGACGGTCTAACGCTCCAAATATGCAGTTCTTTTTCGTGCTGCTTAGGCTCCGGCTCAAAATCCCAATATCTTTCATCATGAAAGCCGTAAAATTCGTTGTTGTAGAAGTATTTTGATGCCCCGGTTAGCATAACCGGAAAGCCAAATTTGCCCAAACGCTCTTTCAGAGGCTCTAACTCCCAATTATCCTCTATCATCTGCGGCGTTATTATTGTTTGAAGCGTGATATTTTTGTGCCCTGCGGCTATCATAGCCTTTACGCTATGCTCAAATATATCCCATTCCACCTGTTCTATATGGTGCGTTAGCAGATACTTAGCCTGCTTAGTCCACTTGCAGCTATCCCACATTAATCTAGTGCCGTTGGTTAGAACATAGACATCGTAACCCATAGCTACAAGCCTGTTAGCCCATTCGTGCCCGAACGGGATTATAGTCGGTTCTCCGCCGGTCAATATCACCCTGCTATCGGCAGGGTCAAAAGTCCCTGCAAGCCACATTAGAGCCTGCTCCATAGGCAATAATGAGCCGTTCTGCTGGTATTCCCCGAAATCATTGCTTTTCAGCGATTGCCTTGTTTTCGCAACGCAATATTTGCAATGATACGAACAGTAATTGCACAGGTTAAGTTCTACTATATTCATCTTTCGTTCCCATACGACCCAATTTTATCAAAAGTTTTTTTATCAAATAAATATCCCGTGCCTGCTTTCATTTCTACATATCTGTTAGGATAGGTAGCATACTTGCGGTAAAGCAAAAAAACATCCCCGGACGGCAATTTAAAATTCCTAACGCCAAAATTAGACATAGTATCACCAAAAAATCTCATGCTTTTTCTAGAGAAAAAATAACTTTTAGGGTTGTGGTATTCATGCAGCCTTTTTAACTGCGCCGCCGTTGGCGTTCCGCTTTCCATCGTCATAGAGCGGTATTCTATTTGTCCGCTTATCTTTTTTGCCAAAGCTGTATTTGCCCCCCAGCTTGCAAGCAATTTTCTTACTTGAAGCAAAGTCAAGCCCCTATATTCATTTAGCAAAATCCCGTTGTCAATACTTCCGTGCCAAAACTCAACAATAAAGCCTGCGCTATTCCGCCAAACCCCGACTTCTTTGCGCGTGCCGCTCTGTGAATTGCCTTTATAATCTGCGGCTATAAATCTAGCCGTTTTTCCTCTGCTTCTCATTTTTTTTGCTCCTGTTCAAAATAAAATTTACCGCTGAAAGGCGTTGATTTGGTTATGCCAAAGAGCATAGCTATCTCTTTTATGTAGATAGCTTTTTTATACCTTAAATATTTGCGCCTTTCACGCCAAAATTCACTGCCTAAATTCGCATATTTTACATCGCTGAAATATCCCACAGGATAGTCTATACCCACTATAGTGGGCTTTTCGTAATCATCTACCCATTTTGGCAGTTTGTCTATCCTGCTCTGCAAGCCTGCTATGTAGGCTCTGAATTTTTCAAGGCTCAAATGCCGCTTGTAGTGGTTTACTTTTCTCAACGATGGAACTAAATTTTCGTCCCTGTTTGCATATTCTGAAATTAATTTTTTCTTTTCTTTTTCGCTCATACCCTTAAATCCGCTTGGAATAGGCATATAAAGCAGGGTATCGCATTTAGGCTGGATATGGTCTATCTGCCAATCAGAACCTAAAGGCTTTCCTGTGTAGAAACAGCAGCCGTTGAACTTTTTGTATATCAAGTCTCTATTCAACATATAAAGAAGCCTCAAATAAATTTTTTCTAGGAATAAAAGCAGTTTTCGTGTCATCTGATGTTTTTTCTTTCAAAAAACCGTGTTTGTCAAAAGAGTATAGATATAGCTTGTAATTTTTTCTGTATTCGGCGGCGGTTTTTTTATTTATTCTGTAAATACTGCACCCTCTGCCAATCGCTTGCTGAAAATACCACCATCTATCTTGTATAGAACCCCTAATAAAGCCTAGTATAGCGTGGCGGTAGCGGTTGTCATATTCAATGAAATATTCCATAGCTATAATATAGAAAAATAAAATTACTAATTTACATTTTATGAGAAAAAAATATATGAATTATCTCCGCAGCGGCATAGGCAGCAGCCATAGGGCAATAGCGGCAGAAGAGGGTGGCAGAGTTCCAGAGAGCAAGATAAATACATTGCTTGATTACTACCCTATATTTGCCAAAGTTTTCAAAACAAAAAAAGACGCTAAAACATGGATAAAAAGCAGGCATGATGGCGAATGGCATCACACCAGCAAATATGGCAACAAGACATTTTTCTACGATGTGTCCGGTTTGGCGGAGGAATTGCAGGATTTTTTAGATGGCGAAACGGATTATGTTGAGGGGCTTTTTTACGTCAAAGAATACAATCCTCCGCAACCAAGAAAAAATTACCCAAACCTATCTCCAAAGTCAGCTAGTGTGAGCGCAGCAATTTTTGAAGTTGAAAACCAAAATTACATTATGCCCGTATTTCCCAAGTGGGTATATGATTTGAATGATGTTTATTTTAATAACGGTTATTTACGTTTTTATCCGCATGATGATAGAGCAATAGGCTTAGAACGCTACCGTAAATTAAACTTAATCCCGGTGGGGAAGCTCTCTTATAGAGGGAGTTCAGCTAGAATTGCTTATTTTGAATACAAGTTAAAAAGGATATAACTATGAGCATAAAATTACTTGAATTTGACTGCACGCAGATAGAAGTTATTTTCGCAGGCAAAAATAACCTGTGGCGGCTTTCCAAAGCTGTTGAAATAACGATGAAAACCAATGAGGGAGTTTTGCGCTACAGCCTGTTGCCTGGCTTTCCCACTGATATGCGTAGCGGTGCTTCTATAATAAACCCTCTTATCCCAAAGTTCACGGCGAACAACAAATATAACGGAGCTATATTAGCTCATGATTTTAATTATTCCAAAATGGCTAACGGAGAAAATCCGGTTAGCCGCCTTGTTGCTGATATTCTGCTTAGGGACGGCGTTAAGCTATCCGGGGAGCTAGGCTCATTCAAGGCTTCTATAATGTATAACGCAGTAAGATTAGGCGGTTGCTCCGCATACAACAGCCCTAACGAGGGCGATTATAAAGGCATGGAACAATACATGAAATTTTCTTGGGGGGCAAAATGAAAAGCCTTAGACAATTTATCTATGAAGCGATTAGATTAAATGATACGGAATTTGAAAAGGCTATGCGACTTGATAACAGCAGAGGCTGCACAGATAATATAGACGATATTCCTATCGTGGCACAGCCTTTAATTAGCTACGATTATAATTAAGCCTTGCATATTCTTTAACTTCGCTTTTGTCTATATCGCCTATTTCGGCTAGTTCTCTAGCGTAATCAAGCTGGATTTCATAATCTGTTTCTGTATGTCTTTTAGAAGCTGCTAATATGCTGAATGCGTGTTCTTTATCTTTTATTCGCCGCAGAGGATTTTCCCTTTCCATTTTTTTTATTAAACTTGCTCTCATGCGAGAATAATTTTCGCTTTGCTTCTCTTCCATATCATAAATCTTATCCTCTTTATATTCTATTTTTTCTTTGGCAATTTTTATTGCGCTATCAATATCAATATTCGTAAGTTTGCTTAATCTAGAAGCCCATTCTTTTATAATATCATTTTCGCTTTTTATTTTTCTTTTCGGCATTTGATAATTTTTCAAATAATTATATATTTCCTCTGCCACAGGACACGCTAATATCTCTTTGGACGTTTTATATCCGTATCCGTTCCAAGACCCTAAATCAGTAATGTCCGCTATTTGCAACCCTTGCTGTTTAGCCAAAACTAACGCTTTGGCTTTTGCCGTTTTCGGAAAAGGGATATAAAAAACAGGCAAATTTACTTTATGCCGTTCTCCATGTATATATTCGTTTATATATACATATCCGACTGCTGAATTAGGCGTTTCCTGCGAAAATAAATTATACCTTTTTCTAAGGATATTTTCAACAGCTTTTTTTATTCTTAATCTCTGCTGGTATTCAAAATAACCAGCATCCATACTTCTATTTTGGATTTGTGCGTTTCGCCAATTTTTTTCACTACTTTTTTTTACTTTATAAATAGCGTAATTTTTCCGTAGAGCATAATTGCCACGATTATAAACCCGGTTAAAATGCTCTATAATCTGCTCCGGTGTTTTTAGCACATTACTGCCTAAAAATTTATAACCCGTTGCGGTTTTTTCAATAGGAATATCTAAGCGTTTTAATATCGCAAAAATTTTCTCTACTGATTGTAATTGTTTCCCATTTATCTGCATACTTAAAATATACAAAAATCTAACTCAACCTTTTTCCAAGCCGGATAACATATTGCGAAACATCAATATCAAAACCCCACACAGGAACAAGTGAACTTTTCCAAATATTGCTGCGGTTTAATTTCATTTTCTCAAATTTATTTGGCGTGTAATGCGAAATGCACTCTATTTCAAATTCTATTCTGTAGTTTTTGTTATATCCAAGCTGGAATATAACCCTTTTAAGCGTGTCTCTATGCCGCCAAATCTGCGCTTCCCAATGCTTTCCGCACTTGCGGTATTCCTCTTTTTTTGTGCCCTGCCTAATCATCTCAAACCATTTGGCATTCAAGATTAGAAACAAGGTTTCTTTTGGCTTGCTCATTTTTTTTTCTCCTTTTGAAGTTCTTTTAATTCCTCAATGCTCTCTTTGCTAAAAAATCTTTCCGCCGCCTCAAGCAATGTATGGACTTTTATAATCTCTAAATCTTTGTTTTCCTGCGTTTGCATTGGCGGAATGATAATTTTTTGGTAGCCTAGCCTGCAAGCCTCTTTTATGCGAATATCAATATTGCTAACCGCCCTTGTTTCTCCGCTTAGACCTAGCTCCCCAAGCGCAAGCGTATTATGAGGCATAGGCACATTCAACGCTCCGCTGATAATAGAAAGAGCTATGGATAAATCTACTCCGCTGTCCTCAATTTTCAAGCCTCCGGCTACAGATACAAATATATCCGCCATGCTTAGGTTAAGCTGGCAGAACCTTTCTATGAGAGCTATTATTATAGTCAATTTCTTTGTCTCTATTCCTGCCGCCACTCTCTGCGGCATAGAATAAGAACTTGCACCCACAAGGCTTTGGACTTCAAACAGCAATGCCCTTGTTCCCTCTATAGTGCAACCGACTACCGAACCGGACAAAGGTTTGTCTGTTTTGCCCATAAATACGCTGCTGGGATTAGGAACGGATTTAATCCCATCGCTTTTCATCTCAAAAACCCCGATTTCATCGGTGCTTCCGAACCTGTTCTTTATCGCTCTCAATATGCGGTATTGCCCCTTTTTGTCCCCCTCAAAATGGATAGCGGCATCTACTATATGCTCCAATTTTTTTGTCCCTGCTATCTCTCCGTCTTTCGTTACGTGTCCCACGACTAATATTATTGTCTGCGTTTTCTTGGCGTAAACCATAAGCATTAAAATACATTCGTTTATCTGCCCCACGCTGGACGGCGTTCCTGCGCCGTCCTCATTGTATATAGTCTGTATGGAGTCAATTACTATTATATCCGGCTTTATTTTTTCCGCCACTTTGATAATGTTGTTTAAGCTGGTTTCAGAGAGCAAATTCATTTTGCTTTGGCTGCAGCCTACCCTTTCGGCTCTTAGCTTAATCTGCGCCATGCTTTCCTCTCCGCTCACGTAGAGCGTTCTAAGCCCATTATCCGCAAGCAAAGCCAATGTTTGCAGTATAAGCGTTGATTTTCCTATGCCTGGCTCTCCTGCCATCAATACGAGGCTTGCAGGAACTAAGCCGCCGCCAAGCGTTCTATCAAATTCCGGGCTTCCCGTCCCTATCCTCTTTATGCTCTTTACAGGCACTTTGTCAAGCGTGGTTAAAGTTTCAAAAGGGTTGGCAGAAGCATTGACATTTGAAATTCCACGCCTTTGAACGCTCTCTTTTTTCGCTATAGTGTTCCATGCTCCGCACGACGTGCATTTGCCTATCCATTTTTCGTAAACTGCTTCGCAGCTTGAGCATATAAACATTATTGACCTTTCCTTAGCTTGACTTTGCTAAAATCTTTTTCTACTCTGAATATAGGCTTTATGTTTACCCATTCGCATATTTTTTTTGTCATGTCCGATTTTTCGCCCGTTTCAAAATCCATGTAACCCATTGCGAAAACATCTATGCCAAGTTTGTCAAGTTCCAAAATACGTGGTATATCCTGCTCTCCACGAACTAAGCAATAGCAGAATATACGGCGGCTTCTAACGCCCTTTGCATTCAGCAGTTCTACGGCTTTTTTCACGGCTTCAAAATTATTGTCGCTATCGCAAGCGGTTCTGATTTGCCTAATCCATTTCAATTCTGAAATAAGAGCGGCTATAGAGCCATCAACAAGGCGAAAATCCAGCCCTTGACAAATATCAATCTTTGTTTCCGTTTTAGCTATCTCTTTAAGTTCATTTATTCCTGCTTCGCAAGCCAAAATATTATTGTCCATGATAACTAATTTTTTATGCCTCTGAAATTCGCTGGCTTTGGCGTTGAAGCGTATAGCCCCCTCTTTTTTCGGAACTATGCAAAAACCGCACTTGCGTATGCAGCCCCTTGTAATAAAGCCCATTGAATAATCCATATTCAGATATAAATTATAGTCCGGGCAGATATGCTCTATCTCATCTGATAGCTTTTCATGGTATATAGCTCCGCCGTAAGAGCTATCAAAGCCTGTGCCGCCTATATGTATATCGCAACGCTCATTCGGCAGGATTTTTTTATTGAACTTGAAAACCGTTGAAATATAAATCATGTCCGGCTTGGAAAACAAAGGATAATAAAAATCGGTCTCGTGCCCTTGCTTTTTGTGCCATGCGGACAATTTCATTAGCGCAAGGTTAGGCATACTTGTTTCATCAAAATCTATCAAGCTGATTTTCATTCAAAAAATCCGTGTATAAAATAAAGCACCGCAGCGACTATAAAAAGCACCATGAAAATATCAATCATCTTTTTTATCCTTTTCGTCTATTTCGTCCCCTATTATGGGAATGCTCATCATAGCGACATAAAACGCAACGGAGCAAACAAATAAAATCATTGCCATCATTTTTTTATGCCTATATAAACGCAAAAAAATATCCCGGACAATCTTAAAACACTATCGGTAAAACTAACTCTAGAACTAGAACCCATCTTGATACTCCTCGTATATTGCATCAATTTTTTTCATAATAAAATTAGTATATCCTTTGTAATATTCTTTTATCTGCTCATATTTTTTCAAATATTTTTGCATTTCATCAATAGTAGGCAAATCTAAATGGTCGCCAGCATTTTCATCTAGAACTTTTATTGTTTCTATCAGCTTTAGCAAGCCTTGAAAAAGGCTCATCTGTTTTTCCGCTCTAATATTATTCAGCGTAGGAATTACTTTAATTAAGCGTGCTTTGTATTCTCTCTTAGCACTTTCGTAAGAAATATTAGCTTCTTTCGCTAATTTACGTAAAGCGTCATATTCCGCCGTGTAAATATTTTGAGATGAAATGTTTACCACGTAAACAGTATCATCGGCTTTTTTTCTGATAAGCCTAACTTCATAATCTGTCATTATACAATCTCCTTAACGCAAGTTGCGCTATATTCATTGCTAATATAGCCAAAAGAAACGTTGCTAGTTTCGTCCGCCAATTTGTTATGAGCGGCATTTTCCGCCATAAAAGGATGGCGGCAGGTAACATTTACCACATAAGCGGTATTATTGTTCCTTTTATTGCTGATGAGCGTAACTTCATAATTTGGCATACTAAACCTCTTTTTTTATTTAACTGATTATAATATACAAAATAAAAATGAAAAAATGACAAAAAAAAAAAATGTCATCTATTTTTTTTGCAATTTTTTCTGCATTTCCGTCATAACTTTGTCTAATCTAAGCCCTTTCAGCACGTAGCTTTTTTTTTCGGACGGCTTGCGGCATAAATAACCCTGCAAGCGTATTTCATCGGGCATAAATATAATTTTCAAGCCTACAGTCAAGGCTACAAGCCCTGTGAAAGTTTCCTCATATCCCCAATCGCCCCAAGTGGCAGGATTAAATAGATAGCCGTCTTGAACGGAGGCTATTTTTTTCATAGCTCGGTTTGAAAAAAGCAAGCCGCACCCGTAAACATAGCAATCCCAATTAAACTCATAGGGATTATAGGCATTTTTGTCTTTATTATATATAGGGCAATTTAAAACCCTATATTTGCTTTTTGTGAAATTTTTCCAAATATTTCTTGTTATTCTGTGGTCGTCCTCTGTTCTGAACAACGCAATATCCCCATGCTTCAAAGCGTCCTCGCAGATAGCCTCCGTTAGAACGTTGGGTATGCGGTCGCCGTCTAAAAACAGAATATCCGCTGCGCCGTCTGATATATCCATTATATATTCAAAGCCTCTCTGCCTGGCTTCCGCCGCTCCGTGCCCTTTGCATTGCAGCTTCAAGTAAGGAATGCCCCTTTTTCTCAATATAGCTTCGCTGCCGTCCGTGCATTTGTCAAGCATATAGATTATGCTTTCGCTGAAATCATCTAGGGCTTCCAGCATAGGCTCTATGTATTCCGCTTGGTTATGGCAGAGAACGCAAACGAATATCATGCGAACCTGACGGCTATAAGTTTCTCGGATGGCAAAAAGCCCCATCGGGGCAAAAGCCTTTCCAATTTGTATTTGTCTCTCACGGCGAGCCTTTGTATAGATTTTGCGCTATCGGGAACGTAGATAAAAGTTTCCTCAACGTCTTTCATCATCTCGGTTATCGCAGCGCTTTTATCGTAGGAAAAAATGCGGCATTTCTCAACATACGCTTTCTGCTCCGCAAGCAAAGCAAAATGATTAAAGCCTAGAATTATTCGGCTATCATCGCTTTTATCTCCGGCATACAAATAAATTTCTTTCTGCCCTTGCATTATCGCAACAGCCAAATCTATATCTATATGCAAAGAAAGCGTTGCAGGCTTTCCTAGCTCCAGGTTTGCTAAGCCTATATTCACTGCTAAACATCCTCATCTATAAGCTCTTGCTGGTTTTCGCTTATAATATTTTGGTTGTCTATTATAAGCTGCTGCTGCTCAATGATTTTGTTGCTCTGCCTAATGTCCTTGAAAATGCTATACATGAGCGTAAGCGTTGATATGCCTATGCCAGCTATAAGGCATTTTTCCTGCACGGACAAACTTTTGCCGTTTAGCTTTTTCCGGGGCATAATCTACCTCTTTGCTTTTGCGGTTTTCCTTGCTCTGCGCCTGCGACCGTTCATTGCTTTGGGTTTTTTCCTGCCGCTTTTCCAAAGAAAATAGCCAGCCGCTCCCAACAGAACAAGGGCAGGCAAGCCTATATATAAACCCTTTTTGGCATTGTCTCCGCTTGTTTCCACTATAGCCACAGGACTAGGAACCCCCACATGAACCGTATCTTTTCCCTGCGAATATCCATCGCCCTCAATAACGTCATCCACTTTGTTGTCTCCGAACATTTTCATTTTTGCCTCCACTGCAAAAGGTTAGTAAGTCTCATTTTTTGTCTCCCCACAATGCTCTTTTTGCGCTCATTGCGGCTATGAAAGCCACGCAAGCAACAAGCACCGTTTTTTTGGTGAAAATTTCCTCTATTTTCTTTTCGCTTTCCGCTGCGGAACTTTCTATTTCCGCTTCGTGGCGTTGGATATACGCTTCTGACACGTCATCCGTTGTAGTTTCGTTCACATCAATAACTACGGCTTCCGCCTCTCTATCAACAGGAACAAGCGCAAGAAAATTCCTGCCGCCTTTGTCCTGCCAACTGTAATAAATAGCATCATCGTTTTGCACCAGCGGCGCAATGCCCTCTGGGAGCATAGCAGGCAGCAAGTTTTCCGCCCTGCCCGGTATTCCGTAGGAAAAACTCCAATCAAAGCTGATTTCCGTTGTTTCGGGATTAAATACCAAAGAGCCGAAATTCAAAGTCTGCTCCCATTCTTTTTCGCCCTGCTTGTGCCAAACATCAAACTGCATTTGCCGCCTCCAGGCTTAAATTCTGCTTCAACGCCATGATTTTTATTATGCTCTCTATTGAGGCGGTCTGTTTTTCCATGTTGTTCAGTTTTTCATAAATCTCTTTTCGCACAAACTCTTCTTTTTCCGCAAGTTTATCATGCTCTGCGCTATGCCGTTCCCACCGTTTCTCATATTTGTCTAATGCGCCTATGTATTTGGTAGACATTCTTTCTATTTCTTTGAGGATTTGCAGTTTTTCCGCTTCATGCTCTGTGCGGACTTTATTGATTTCATTTTTCACATCCATAATCTCGGCATCTCTACGCATGGTTCGGTTTTGCGTTTCCAAACGGTGGATTTTCTCATTCATTTCAATAGCGCTTTTGGTTACCCACCGCGCCAACGCCCAAACAACGCCAAGAAAGCCGCCTATAACAAGCCAATATTCAGTGAGAAATTTCAATATGTTTTCCATTATGTCATTGCTCCGCCTGCTTGACCTTGCTGATACATGGCATACCTACCTATGAGTGCCACCATGTTGAACTGATTAATTTTTGATTGCGCTGTAGCTATGCCTGGAACTTGCTGGCTTCCACTTTGTGCAGGCTGCGTTGTTTGGCTGGACCAATACAAATTAATATCACCACCCGTTGCAGATGAACTAGAACCGTCATTGACAACATACAATAATTTATATTTATCCTGCGGAATGTTGAAAATACATAAAATTGTTGATTGTATATTCTTGTATAAAAGCAAAAGCTGGTATAAATTTAATTTTGCAAGCCCATAATCTACAAAAAAAGGTAAGTTATTCCATTGTGTGCCTTGATATACTTGATAGCCTGCTATTATGTCGCCTTTTTTAGGCGAATAAGTAACGCCATCTACTCCTGTTATAGGAGTGCCATCAGATATTTCCGTTAAAGCCCCAGAAGTTCTAGGAATAAGCCATATATTAGCTCTGCCGCCATCGTCCAAATCAAACGGGGAATTTGCTCTCTGCGCTATATTAAGCAATAAATATCTTAAATTATCCACAGACAAAGTAGGGTCAAAGTTCGTGCCTATTTTTATGCCTTGCGTTGTGGGAGCAGGCGCAATAAAGCCTCCGCCGGTCAAGCCGCCTATAATAGTAAATCTGCCCTCTGCATATACGCTGGCAATGCCAAAGAATGATGTATTCAATTCGGTGGTAGTCCAGGCATCAAAATCCTCTGTGAACAGAACAAGGTTGCCGCCTTGAACTATAAAACCGCTTCCGCCGTAGTCAACGGTGGTAAAGCCTGTTGCCGAAAGCGGTATAGCTTCCCAGCTTTGCCCGTTATCTCCGACCGCTACTATGCTGTTTCCCAAAGTGCTTGAGTAATTAACCGCTACAAACTTGTTGCCGCCAAATATCACCTTGTGCCAATGAACAGGCTGATTTACAGTCGGCGGAGGCAGTTCATCACCTTGCGACCATGCTATGCCGTTTGCTGATACGCTTGTTTTGCCGTTCCTGCTCATGGCGCAGAACACGCCATTGCCAAACGCCAAAGACCGCCAATCATTCAAAGTAGTGCCGTATATTGCATCCGGGGGCAGCGCGCTTGTTAGCAAAGTCCAATTAGCCAAATCATAGCTGTATGCTACTCCGTAATCCACTCCGCCGTTTACATTTACATTATATCCCGATGATATTGCAACATACACATTGTTTCCAAACGCTATATCACGCCATTGGTAGGGAGCAGGCGTTCCGTAGTTCGTGTCCCAATTCTGCCCGTCATCGGATATAGCCATAATGGTAGTTCCGCTGTTGAGCGCAATAAACTTGTTCCCAAGAAATCTAAGGCAAGACCAGTTGCTAGAAGTCATCGGCATAGTGCCGTAGCTCCACGTGCCGCCGTCTATCGTCTTTACCGCAACATTTCCGCCCTCTCCCAAGCACACTATAAGACCGTTGCCTACGGCTATGCCTCTCCATATATCGCTTGTTCCTAAGAAGTCGGGCAGTTCAGTTCCTATGTTCCTGTTCACCCGGCAGAACATACTGTTGTAGCCAGCGTAGTTGCCTATAGAGTTGCCTTTAAGCTGCTCTATTAGCTCATTTATATTCGGGGACGGCACGGGGTTGTATCTGCCTCTTACTATGCCCTCAATAACTCCCTCTGTGTCTATGCCGTATATATTGTCATTGTTGGTAGCCTGCTGCGCCGCTCCGCCGCCGCCGGATATGGAAATCTGCTTGCTTCCGGTGAGCGGATTGTAAACAACGTCCTGCTGACCTGCTTGGCTGACGGTTAAGCTGCTGCCCGTTATTATGCTCCAAAGCCCTGCTAATTTGTTGAAAATCTCTTGTATAAATCCCGTGCCGTTGACATTAGGCAGGCTGTTGTTGAGCAAGTTAGGCTGTGCATTCGGGGTTATGTCCGGCGTGGGGTTTTCTATGCCGAAAAACAAAGGCGTATAGCCTTGCAGAAGCGTGTTTACCTGCTCTATAGTGTAGTAGTTTGACATATCAATATCAAAGTTCAGAACGTGCCACATTTGAGCGAACCAATAATAGGTTACCGTGTCATTCACGTTAAACCAAACGTCCCAATCGCCAGCGGTGTAGCTTTGATTTGCGTTCCACTGCGTGCCGTCCCAGCGGCTTACTATAATCGGAAAATTGGTCGGCAGGTTTGCCGTTCCCGTTGCGCTTGAATTATACCAAAGCGTTCCGGGAGCAACAGGGTTGCCGCTTATCGTGTTGGGGTCGGTGGTGCTTATGTAGCCCACGAAGTTCATTATCCCTGTTTCCAGCTGCTCTATGATAGAGGAAATGTAGCTCGTTATTTTCGTTGAAGTCCATGTGTTATTTAAGCTGGTTTGATTATCGTTTATGATACTGCTAAATAAAGTCGCCATATCAAGATAAATCGTTATAGAGCCGTCTCCGTTGGTTTGCTTTTTTATAAACTGATTATCAACGTTTATGTTGGCGAATATGCTCTGCTGAACGGCAGGATAATTCAAGTTTATTGTAATAACGCCGTTATTCTCATCAAGCGAAATGTATTGAGAACTCGCAAGCGAATTTCTGATGATATTGTAAACGTCTCCCGGTGTCAATCCGCCACCGCCGCCGCCGCCTGTGCCGCCGCCTTGATATATGTTTCCTGCTCCGTATCCCATAATGTCCTACCTTTTGATTTGGTTCAATACGCTTTGAACTTGGTTTTGAAACTGCCCTATATTCTCTGCGGCATTCACGCCTACTTGCAATACGCTGTTAATTCGCCTGCTTGTATGCCAAACAATGCCTAATGCAGCTAAGTTAATCCCTAGTATAGCGTAAAGCGCAATGCGGTCTGTTTTGCTCATGCTACTTTCCTCACCGCTCCGCTTGGAAGCACTATATGAAGCGGCTTTTGCCGCCTGCCGCTCAATGCTTTATTGCTCATCATAAAATCCACTATATTCTGTTTTTTTCTCACATCAAATTCGTGTCCCACGATTTTTCTGCTCATATATTCTGACATGGCTTTGTCCCAGCCTATGCTTTTGACAACTTTTTCAATATGCGCTTTATCAAATTCGGCATAAATGCGCTCTTTGACTTTCGGATAGACATTTTCGTAAAAATCCTTGACTATAGCATTTTTCAGTTCCCTTACTCCGTTGTCGCTATCGTCTTTGCTTATCGGGCGTTTCAAAGCGGTTGCTATTTTTCTAAGTCTCATTAGCGTAACTACCATCTCGCCTTGCTGCCTGCCGCCGTCCTTGCTATACATGAGAACAAGATATGAAGCTATATTAACTTGTTCTTTTTTGCTTATAGGCGTATGCCGCCACATCTCGCTCGCCCAAAATTCTTTGCTTTCGGTGGAGTTCAGCTCATTTGACAATTCCATAGAAAGGGAAGTGAAACCCTGCCTGTGAAGCATGGCGCAGAACTTGCCGAACCAGCCGCAGAGGAAAAAATACCTATCGCTATCCGGGTCTATGTTTTTCAAATCGCCGTATGAACGGAAATCAAGCTGAACTCCGTTATTCCAAGATACTTCGCATATAGGCTTTGCTATAGCGGCGGCGGAAAGTCTTTTTAAAAGGCTCATAATTCAGAATATAGTAAATTATATTCTGCTGTTGGCGGCATTTTCGCAAAATTCATGTATTTTTTTCGCCGTTTTCCCTATAAAAAGGAGCAGAACCGCCAAAACAAAGGCGAACGGGAACAGAACCGCCGTAAATATTCTCTTAAAGGCTCGTTTCATTGCGTATCATCCATGCCATGAGCGTTTTTCTGCAATGCGCCAAGAAGCAAAAATACGCCATGTGTATAGCGTTGTCCGCATTCTGCTCTATGAACGCTTTCTCTGCTGGCTTCAAGCCCTCTATCAGTTCCTCCGCTGGCATATTGGCAACGGCTATCATTGCGTTGTCCTGCGACTGCAATTCGGGAAGCTCCACCGCAAGCTGCCTGAACGCTTTCAATGGAGATATGCGCCGTCCGTTCTTTGTCTTTTTGCACTTCTTTTTAATAAAGCTGCAAAGAGCGTTCAAGCTGGCGGTCGGCACTGCTCTACTCCCGGTCGGGCAGGATATAGTTAACGTCAAGGGATATACGCAATGATAGCCATCTATCTAACATATCTTCTGGAATGCCGTAGCTATCATAGTTGATAGAAAGGCTTGCGGTTGGACTTTCAATTTGTAAATTTGGGGTGCTGTCCCAGGATATGCTATCTCTAAGCACTATTCCCACTTTGTAATTTTTCGCAACCCTCTCTTTGCCGTTAAATATATATGCAGGGTTTATAGTTTCGTTTATCGGCTCGTAAATATCGTATTCCGTAAGCGGATAATCCAAATCCCAAAACGTATGGTATGTGGGATTTTTATAAAAAACGCCGCTGCCTTTTTCTTTTTCCCACATCTCATAGTTATCCAAATCCCATGCGGCAATTTTCAGCTGGACGGGAACGCCGCATATTTTGCAGTCCCTAGATGAATTTGTATTGGAAAACTGCGAAATAGGCGCACGTAGCCCTATGCCGCCTAGAACGCTTGCCCTAACCGAATTGAGATAGATATTATTTTTGAACCTATCTAAAAAAAAACCGTTGGCAAGGCTCTTTACCAAAGGTATAGCAACGCCTGCCCCATTGCCAATATAAACCTTATCCGCTGGCGGCACTCCTGTATTAGAGGTCAAATTATCGCTTGTGAAATCAAGCGGCATATTGCCTTTCGTCCCGTTAAAATCGCTCCCTTGCTTCAACCTAGCATGAAGCGGATTGTTATTATTAGATAGAATGATATTCATCTTAAAACTCCCTAAAACCTATAATTTACAAATCTCCGAAAACTCAAAGATTGACTACCCCATTGTCTGCGCCGCTCTCATCGCCTGCCTCATGCGCTGGCAAGCCCGGCATTGCAGGATTGATAATATTTTCGTCGTCTGCCCCTATGCCTGTTTTTTGCATAACAACGGAAAGCTGCTCCGGGGTCAGCTTGTCCTGAAGCATACCTACTACCTTTTCCTGCATAGCCGGATTGCTCATCAAGGCTTGGTAATCGGGATATGCTTTCAGCAGTGACCGGACGGCAATAGCGTCTATAGTTGACTTCAACAGCGTTGGCACGTAAGGCAGTATCATCTCCACTATCTTAGTAGCCTCTCCATCGTCATCATCGCTTTTGTTTGGGCTTAATCTGTGAGACAATGATATTACTTTGTCAAGCACGGCAAACGTGTCATCGCTCTTTTTGCCCTCTAGCAGCTTGGGCATTATAGACACCAGCATTTTTTCCCCAAAACTCTCCTGCGCCGGCTTCCCCATCATAGCCGTTATCAAGCCCAAAAACATCTGCATAGTCTGCGCGCTTGCTTGCTGCTGCTGCTGCATCATCATCTGCATAGCTTCGCTCTGCGCTTTCTGCTGCGCTATGAAAAGCTGCATAAAATCATTGTTTCCGCCGCCGCTGTTGTTCATCTTTCCTACTATCTCCAATATGTCCGCCGCTTTGAGCGTTTCGGCAGGCTTGGTTATCTCCGCCAGCTTGGTAGCCATCGCCATAGCATCCGCTGGGGTGAACTGCTGCTGGTTCTGCGGCTTCATAATCTCTATCATAGCCTTAAACTGCTCATCTTTGGACTTCACCAATTCGTTAATCATTCCGTTGTTGGCTCCGCTCCCAACGCCTGCCACCTGCGCCAGCTCCGCAACGGCTTTCACCGCTTCTATAGGAGAGCTTGCGGTAGAGGCTCCCTTTGCAGGCTCTGCCGCCGTCTGCCTGTATTTTGCGTATTCCGTGTCAAGGTCTATCTGGAATGACTGTATTTCTTTTTTTCCATTTTTGTTGGCATAACGTGCCACGACCATGAACCGCCCGTCTCCGAACCGGCGCCCTATCTCATCGGGGTTAGGCATATTCTCTATGGAGAGATTTTTATAAAAGCCGCAAGTTTTCCAAGCGTTTTCATCTTTGTTGCGCCTCTTAATCTCCAATTCAAACTCGCCATATTCCTTATGCGCTTGGAACAACCCAAGCAAAGCATCGTGGACTTTGTCCACGTCTCCTTCGTATCCGTTTCGGGGTCTGCCCCCGAACCTGCCCCGTTCTTGGCGGCTTAGAAACTCGGTGGCAGGGACGAAAGTTTTATCGTCCGGCTCGTCAAATTCATCAGGCGGCAAATCATCTATAGTAGCCATAATTTTTTCCTCTTTTGGTTAGGCATAACGGCTATAATATAGAAAATAAAAAATGACAAAATTAAAAATGTCATTGTTTTTTTTCATTTTTCTTATTTTTTTTCGCTTTCTCTTTGTAAGAGACGTATATTACGCCTGTTGCAAGGCATATAGTTATGGCTCCGCCCACTATCATAATCTTTTTTATCTGCTCGGTGGACAATTCAACGGGGGACAAATCCCCTGCCTTGCTTATGATTTTGTCCGCCGTGCCGTAAAATTCGCCTTGCGCTATAGTTTTCCAATACCCGGTCTTTCCGTTGTATAGATTATACCCAACGCCTCTCAAACTCCATTCGCTTCTGCCTGCAAGCTGCGAAGCGGTAAGGAACTTGGCAGGGTCGTTTGCAATGTGAACCCAAAAATCGTTGTTTTTCTCCAGCAGAAGCTGTCCTGTTTTTATTTTGCCATCGTAGCGCATTTTCAGTATCATATTGAAAAATTTCTCTGTGCCCATCTGCGGACACACAATATCCGCCGCTCCAACGCTCAAAGCGTAGCCGCTGGCAGGTATCATGCCAAAAAGGTGGTCGCTCGTTTTTGAACCGCCTATTTTATCGTTGTATAGAGGCGGTCTTATTGCGCTGTTCACTCTTATAGTGGCATTCGCTACCTCTTTTCTAGCCTCCGCTCTTATTGTTTCAAGCATTTCCGCCATCGCCTTAGCCATGTCCTTAGCTCTCTGCGTTAAGTCGCTCCATTTGGTTTCTGTTTTCGCTGGCAGGAACTCCGCCTGCGTGAAATTAGCCGTTATCTTAGCCATAATTACCCCCTTGCAGTTCTTATTACTATAGCAATATACAAAATTCCCATAGCCCCCCACATTCCGTATTTAGCCGCCTTGCTTCTAAGCCTCATGGCTTCCGCTTGGCTAACGCTCCCGTAGCTTGCTTTGCCATGCTCGTATTCCGCCTGCGCTCCGCCGTAGTTTACAGTCCCATCGCTAAGGGCAAAAAGATTTGCTATATTTTTTTTTTTGATAGCGTTGTCCGCTCGTTGCAGTTCCAGCTTTGACGGCTCTATAACCTGCCCCGTGTTCTTGACCCTGTTTTCCCAGCCTTTCAGAAACACGCTTTGGCTTGGGTTGCGCTTGACTATAGTATTGTAGTAAACAAGCATGAAATAGCGGAAATATCCCCTGCCTTTATTGCCGTCCGTTTGAAGCAGCGCCTGCTGCGTTTTCGCTCCGTATGCCCCGTCCGCTTCTATGTCCCTGCCTGCCGCTACAAGGGCAAGCTGCAATGCTCTGATGGCGTTTGCGGAAGCGTTCACAAAGAAGTCAAAAATAATCTTAGCCCACTCAACGGGTATATCGTCCCACAGAGGCTTCCAATAGTTAGCGTGGTATATGCTTTTGGCTTGCTCCCAAGTTAAAGCCCTCATTTGCTCCGGCGATGTAACGCCTATCTTTGCCAAAGCGGATTTGTTGTAGTTGTATGCTATGCCCCAATTCGTAGCTCCGCCGCTATCGGCAGGGTGGTTGACATAGCCGCCCTCTGATTTTTTGACTACCTCAATAGCGGCGTTGAAATTCGGGGAATATGCCATATTATATTTTACATCCACCGCAAGTCGCTTTTCATATACAATCCAATAAAGCCTGTGGCACTTGCAATACGTTCAAAAGAAACATCATGTCCATTTCTTGCAAAAATTCTTTGGATAGAATACGCTTTTTTTTCCATTTCTTTTTTAATGCTTTTTCGCTCATTTCTTAGGTCGCCAATGTATTTCTGCATATATTCATATCTGTTAGGCGTTCCATCGTTGTAATACTGACTATCTATTGCATTGCCTAGACGTTCATTGTTGGCATTAAACTTTTCTATGAGCCTTTGTATTTGTGCGTAATATTTCATTACGTTGTCTTGGCTTTTCTCCGGTAACTCTAAAATAGTTGCTTCGCCTTTAAGTCTTTTGCCTCTAAGATTATAAACCGCCCTTTCCCCGTGATTTTTCAAAGCGTAAAATAGCCTTTCGTAGGCTTCTGTGTAGGTTAAGTCTTTTATTCTCCAAAAATTGGTATAAACAAAATCTGCTATGTCTTGCCTATCCATGTCAATGTGTTGCTTCTCCATGCCAATGTTAATATCTAAAATAAGAGAACCTAAACTCTCTTTTGTAAGAAGCGCATTTTTTACCGGAATAACCTTTAATATTCTCCATAAATGAGCCTCTTTTCCCTCGCTTTTATTTACATAGATTTGTGCGGCTTTCTTTGCTTCTGCCAAAGATTTTGCGTTTATGCGAAAATTAAAAGGGATAGCTTTTCCCCAATCTTTGCCTATGACTTTCACGTAATATTCCATTTTTTACTCCCACCAAAAATAACTTTTTCTCGTTCCTGGTCTGCCCCAATCGCTTTCTTTCTTTATTACAATGCCTGTTTTTTCAGCAAAATTAAAATGTATTTCCATTCTGTTCACTTTTGCGGCATTAATTTTGTTTGCGACCGCAAAATTATAGGCATGGATTATATTTCTTTTCATTTGAGCAGGTAAATCGTAAGAACTTCCATATTTATTTAGCTGACCGGGAATTTTATCGCGCGCATGAGGCTTTATTCCTTTTAGGCTAACCCTGCCG
>Ga0099364_10004119_pt1 | contig 22098 bp, 21 predicted proteins | sample TergutTh196P3_FD_73070 | JGI IMG/M metagenome (GOLD analysis project Ga0099364, IMG submission 73070) | Microcerotermes parvus P3 segment gut microbial communities from Pointe-Noire, Republic of the Congo - Th196 P3 | ecosystem: Host-associated > Arthropoda: Insects > Digestive system > Gut ...
ATCTTACGTTTTCCTGAATTGTTTACTATTTAATTATCTATATAATTTTAATATAAGTGGATAAATATTATCAGGTAAAAGTTTTAAATTAATACATATTTTAAATGCAATAAAATATCCATTTTATCATAAATGCCTATGATATATAGTATTTTCAGAGATTTTCTATCAAACATAAGCATTTTGCGTATAATTGCTCTTCAATTTTTTGTTACATTTTGGTGATATTTAGTAAAATCTTAGTGCAATAAACATAATATATAGTATAATTAAATAAAAATTCTGTATTTTTATTTGTGTATTAGATTAGGAGAAGTATATTATGTTCTTAAAATCGCAACCGCTTGACCCTAAAATCTATGGTAAAGTAGATTTGGATAATTATAACAAAACAGAGCAAAAAATTATATCACAGCGTATAGGCAAAATGTTTGATGATATGCTTGATGAAAATAAAAAGCGTAAAATAAGTCTTGGTACGCATCTTAGCAGGATATGGAATGCTATTAAAAGTTTATTTTATGATACTAAATATGCCATTCGTAATCATTTTGTATGGCTTAAGACTATAAATGGTTTACGTCCTTGGGAAGGCTTCGATGGAATGATAACCGTTATGCAGACACATATAAAAGATTACATTGAAACAGAAGAAAAGTACGGTCATTCGTTGGAAGAATATAAGAATGAAAAAATAGCAACTGCTAAAGAAACACTCGAAATTTTGGAACGCATGAAAGACCCACATGAATATTCAAGTCGTCGGCGTGACGAAGTCGATGTAAAATATCCAAAATATAAGTATTTAATCACAAAATATGAAGAAAGTACATCATACAGTGGCAATTTTGTGGCACAGGGTAATGGTTGGGTAGGAAAAGAGAGTGGAAAAGACCCACGAGAGGGATATTTTGAGTTTGTTGATGGAAAGTTTGAATTGGCAAGCAGTCCTGACCAAAGTGAAACAGACAGATTACTTGCAGAACTGACGAAATATCACGAAGAAGTGAATAATGCCTACAAACAAGCCGAAACAGATTCTGATGAAGATTTTGAAAAATTGGGGCAGTTGTTTAAAGATAATTTATATTCATGGTGGGATTAATGTTCAATATGATATTATTTACATTTCGCATTAGAATATATCCAATTTTTCACAGGGTTATATTTTGCTGTAACGGAGAAATGGAAATATATGTGCCAACGCAGGAACATATTGATGAAACGGAAGATACAGAAGTATATATGAAATGCTCCAAGTGCAATAAATCATATCATCTGACAGATATTACGCCAGAATAGTGAAATTAAAAGGAGAATATTATTTATGAATGATAGAATTCAAGCATTCAAGGGAGAAATAAAAGAGTTATGTAAAAAGCATAATGTAGGAATTGGACATGAAGACACTCACGGAGGATTTGTAATCAGACAATCATATGATGAAAAATTTATGAAATGGTTTATGGATGCTTCAACCGAAGATAAATTGTCATATGACATATTTAAAGAATGGAAATAAAGAATAGATGTGCCAACATAGGATAAAATAATAAAACAAGATGTCTTATACACTAATAAGAAGCATCTTGTTTTTGCAAAGTTAAACCTTAATTTTTAATTATTCAGGCAATATAATTTTTGATTCTTTAATATCCACGTAATTACGTGGCTTTCTAAATTTTAAAGCGGGTGATGGGAATCGAACCCACGCGACCAGCTTGGAAGGCTGGAATTCTACCATTGAACTACACCCGCAAATAATTATAAATATTCAATTTTGAAAATCACAATAATTATTATATCATAAAGCATACTTTTTGTCAATAGATTAACTAAAATATTTTCTAAATTTTTTTAAATTTTCGAAAATTTGATAGATGCGATATTATTATCATGCCGTTTTTTATTTTAAACCTATATAAAACCGCCGCAACTGATACTGTTCATCAGAGATTAAACGCATAAAAGATAATAATTTTTCATCTTTTGCCAACATTTCAAATACTTTTCTAACCGTTTTAATAAAAATTTCATCTACGTGTGTTAAATCCCATATTGGACACATTCTCCTCCCCCGTATATCGGGCTGAACAGCAATTACTCCTTTTTTTTCTAAAAATTTCGGCGCAACAGGAAATATACGACAGGCAAGCGGTCGAAAATCGCGATTACAATTACTGTCGCATAAAAGCAATTTCATGTTGGGAGCGTCCATATATTCCATCTCTTCTATACGAAATCTCCGAATTTCACCTAAAATAGATTCTTCGCCCGGAAACAACAACATTCCTGCCCCTTCTACCACGCAGCACGCTTTACCGCATAACTTTCCGCAATCCGCTTTAATCGGTGTGAGGTTTCCTATTATATTATAGGCATCATATATAAGAGACTTTTGTTTTTCCATATTATGTTATCCCCTTAATTTATCACATTATTAGACCTATTCGACAACAGAAATTAAATCAGTATGGAGATTTTGAGCCTAAGCCCTCTTTTGTAAAGAGGGTGGCAGACGTTAGCCTGACGGGTGTTTTGGTCTCCCCATGCCTACTGGGAGTGTTCAAAAGATGTTAGTTCGGATTGTAGGGGTCGCACACACACTGAATTGCCCTGCCATACCAACACCATACGGTTTTTGCGGGACGTCGAGGACGCCGTCCCCTACGATAAATAATACAAATTTAACATTCCCCATGCCTACGCCCTGTCATTCCGTATTTGATACAGAATACAAAAACACCCGCCGCCGCACATTCTTTTCTAAAAATGCGAGTTTTCCGTTCAACTCAATTCCCGAGGCAGTTTACTTTGATTTCAGTCTGAAAAGGCGGTTTAAAACCGCCTTTTGATTTTTTATTTATTGATTTCTTTATCCATCCATTCAATTCTGAGAGTGAGCCAGTCTTTGAGATATTCAATCTCGCTTCTGTACGTATTTCTTGAACTCGCGCCGTCCGCGTTAGGCCATACAGACACGCCCAAAATAGACCATTTTGCAAAATTCATCTGTTGGGAACGCTCAAGAAGTTGCGCCGTCTCGTCAATTCTTTTAAACAAAGTTTCAAGTTGGTTATTTTTAATACGGTTCCATCTGTCTTTAAATTCTTTTTCAAAATCTTCGTCTTCGAACATTCTCGCAATCCATTCAGCACTTCTTACATACCACCCCTCAGGGTCGTCGCAACCCGAATGATTGATGTTCCCCGCAGCTAATTCAAAGTCCCACACGGGTCCCATATGCAGCTTTTCGCCGCGAGGTTTATACATATACACATCTGCGTTAAAATTCGCATCAACTTTTTTGTAAAGCTCGTTCACTATATACCAGTCAACGACGCTCGCGGTATCTATATATGCCCTGTAGCCTTTTTGCGGGTCTTTAAAATCGTTGCCGAATAAAGCGTCTTCGGCTTCGTTGACATAATTTTTGATATATTCATATGCTTCAGCCGTTAAATTTTTTGACCCCGGCTGCTTAATTGAGAAGAAATTACCCAAACTCCATCTTATTTTCTTCGTTTCAAATATTATTTCACTGGACGAATATTTGCCTGTAGAATTTACTTCAAGGATATATCCGCCTGTCAGCTCAAGGGGGTCTGTGGTATCGGCTTTGATTTTCAGAAGTTCCAGTCTGCCTTTGTCAATCTTAACCCGTTCGCCCAACGCATAAGTCCCGAGATATTCATCGTTTAATATAAAATCCACAAACCTGAATTTGGGAGCGAAAGCCGCCCCTAAGTCTCTGGAAAGTTCAGACGCTGTATAGCTTCTTATAAGCGTTTTATCTCTGTAGTTAGACAAAAGAGTCCAATCGCGGGAAGCCGCCATATCCAATAACTGCGTTTTTTCGGTTATAAAAAAGTTATAGCTTTTTTTCGGTAGTGAAAAAGACCCGCTTCCCCTGCCTCTTATCTCTATATCTCCCCCAAATATTCCCATGCTCATGGGATTTTCTCTGCTGTTCAGCATCGTTATACGTGCGGGGATATTATCAGTCCTGTTAAAAATCGTGCGGTTATCTTCTGTATTTATCATAACCACGGGAAGCCCGTTATCTACCGTGCCTATATAAATCGTATAATCCCTCGCTGCCAAAAGCCTTTCATGGACAACCGTAACTTCGAGTGGTTCTAACGGATTAAGGGGTATTTCTTCGTCGTCTACTCTTTCGCCGTCAATATACAATACGCACTGACGCATCAATCTGTATGTAAACGAATACTCTCTTTCATCGTCTCCGCTGCCCGGCAGATAGAAATAAGAGTAGGTGTCTGTTACCCTGTCATATAAAGCCTCTTCACCGTTTATCCAAAGATTAATTATTTCCGCGTCGTCAATATAAGGCAGAGTTGCCCTTGCTCTTAAATATTCGGAAGCTCTGGTATTTTTGGCTCTCACGAAAAGTTTTATAGAGTATTCTTTACCGGGAATCATTCCCGTAACTTTATATGAACCGTCAAGCTCGTCTGACGGGGTAAAATCAAGCGCAATCTTATTGTTTTCAAGCGCAGTTTCATAATCTTCGATGTTTCCGTCGTGGCTTGCGGCTATAGCGTACTCATATCCGCTTCCCGATATATTTGTCCAATCGACGGTAAAACCCTTTACTCTAATATCGCGGACAGTCATAAGCGCGTTGTCGGGAGCAGTAAAACTCAAAGTCCTTGTCGAATACAGCGCGCCTTGGTCGGGTGAGCATGATGTAAAAAACATTGTAAGAGCCGCAAAAGAAAATATTAATATCAAAATTAAAAAAAATAAATTTTTAAATTTAAATTTCGGGAAACTTACATTCCTTTTTTTCATTATTTTTTCTCCTTGGTTATTATATATAAATCATGTTAATTTAAAGTATAGCACATATTATGATATTTGACAATATCTTTTTAAATGTTTAAAAAAATTTAAATATTTATTTAAGAGTTTTTTCATATGAGTAGGGACGAACTGTGTTCGTCCCTACGGATTAATCGTCCAATAATTGTTAAATATTAATGTAAATTTTTTTATGTGTTTGCCATATAGACGTGTCTGCGAACTTGCAAAGGAGAGAAAAATCTGATATAATAATACAAAGCTATGAAAATGAGCACATACGAAAAATAAAAGATTAAGTTCATCTTCGTTTTATACAATCTCATGTATGTTTAGCAGTTCATGGACGCATATATTTTAAGTAACTAATTAAAAAAGGAAGAAAAATTATGAAACGGAATTTTTATAAAATATTCATATCCGCGATAATAGCTATATCTGTTATTTTATCTTGCGCCGCTTACGGCTATACGGTATATGCGGCGGACATAGAAATAGAATATATAGCTCATGCCGGGGGCGTTAGCTTAGGGTATTTGATATCAAACTCAATGGAAGCGTTAATTGACAGTGCGGAGCGGGGATACAAGCTAATCGAAGTTGATATAATGATAACGACAGACGGACGTTACATATTAAATCATGACTGGGAGTATATGGGAAACAGAGTAGTTTTCGCGGAAAACTCCCCCGTAGATTATAAGACTTTTTCGGAATATAAGATATATAATAAATTTACTACGGTGTCACTTGAAGATTTAATAGAGTTTTTAGACAAATATAAAAATGTACGCATAATTACGGATACCAAAGACAACGATTACTCCGTTTTATATTATATCAGCACAAGCTACAAAGAATATATGAACAGGTTTATACCGCAAGTATATGCGTTTGAAGACTACGACGCCATTAAAGCAATCGGATATAATGACATTATAATAACGCTGTATAAAATGCCGTATAATATAAAAACTGACGCGGACAAAATATATGAACAGGCAAAAAAATTACAGCCGTATGCCATAACTGTCTCTGATGAACTGCTTATTTCAAAGGATTATATTTCTAAACTGCATACTTCCGAGATAAAATATTTTGTGCATACAATAAACGACAGAAGCCGCGCAGAAGAACTCCATAGTTATGGCATACGCGGAGTATATACTGACAATTTGCTCTCTATTGATTATGTTGAATATTATTATGCTAATAAAGTAGCGGAAGTCAATAAAATTATAGCGGAACTTTCTGAAGAACAGCTAAAATTATTGGGTGATTCCTTGATATATAAATACGGCAGCGAGATTTGCATAGTTGATGGAAAAGCTGAACTGATATACAATCATAATTCTTTGATATCGCCTTTTGAAAACAGCCCGACGAGTTCCGCTTTTTTGCCGCTCGAAAGAACAGTACGTTATCTCGGAGCAATGAATTACCGATATTTATTCGATACACATTCGATAGCGTTTGAATATGGAGATATGGAGTACAACGTAAGTACGCAGGGGTACTACAGACAAGGCAGACGTTTGGGATTTAATGAAAATCTTGTTGTTTTCTACAATATGTTTTCTGCTCCGAATAGTTTTTTCACGTTTGTATTTAAGTGCAATATCATAAAAAAAGACGGATATATAATTATTTCAAAAGACAGAAAAGCTAATAATATAGATGAAATCGTAGAGATTTTACGGTCTGCATTAAATTAGATTCTCGAAACAGGGTGTTTTTGTCTCCCCGTATCGTCTTGCGGGCGTGATATTCAAAATCCATGAAAATAATATCTACGGCTCTTGAAAACTTCATGTCTTTATGATATAATATTTAAAACCAATATTTTTTAGATAAATAAAGGGCATAAGCATGAGTACAAAAAAAGATGAAAAAGATAAAAACATACACAAAGGACACAGAGAAAGATTCAGACAACGATTTCTCAAAGATGGTATAGAGTCATTCAGTTTTCATGAGAAAATTGAATTTCTTCTTTTTTACGCAAAACCTCAGGTTAATACAAATGAAGAAGCCCATATTCTCTCTGACGGCTTCAACGATTCTTTAGCGGATATATTCGAGGCGGATATATCTGAATTGATGAAAAAAGGAAAAGTAAGTAAAAATGTCGCTGTATTTATAAAATTTTTTCACGAGTTGATAAAAGAATACAACCTTGAAAAGATTAATAAACCCGATACAGTTCAGGGAACTTTCGAAAAGATAAAACAATATCTTATGATAAAATATGCGGGGGTTATTGAAGAGACAGTAAGAGTTTTGAGCCTAAATAACCGAATGGAGATTATAGAGGACGAAATTATCCATGTGGGAAGCGTAAATTCTTCGTTTGTGAGCGCGGAAAAGATAGCAAAAACTGCGTTCAGTCATAATGCGGCGGGAGTGATTCTCGCGCACAATCATCATGGCGGCATACCCGTGCCATCGGTAGAAGATATAGAGACTACAAAAAAAATAAAAAGTATTTTAACGGGAATAAATGTAAATCTTATAGAGCATTATATTATTGCCGACAACAAAGTGACCGGAGTTTCTTTTTTCTTATAGAAAAAAGCTTATTATGGCATAAAAAAATTCGCATTAATATTTTAATAAGACTATTAGACGTGTTCTAAAACCCTGTTGTAGGGGCGGATGGCAATCCGCCCGTAAAAATAAAACCAATGTAAAATCAGACTCACGGGCAGATTGCCATCTGCCCCTACTTAAATAATTTTAAGGTTTCAGAACGGGTCTATTGACAGTGATATAGCGGTCACGTAGAAAATTTATATTAGCAGAACATGAGTTATATTTCATAAATCTCACTTTAGTTTCAAAAATCTCTCGAAATGGTTGCTTTACTTTTACTCGATTATGTTTTATATTATTAACAGAATCGATTCTAAAATATAAATCATATTTAAGAGAGAGGTATAAAAAATGGCAATATATTTTAGTGACAAATTTAAACAACTTCGCAAAGATAACGATTTAACGCAAGACCAAATCGCGGATATTTTTCATATTTCCCCGCAGGCTGTCAGCCGTTGGGAAACGGGTGCAACTTACCCCGACATAGAAATTCTGCCGCATCTCGCAATATATTTTAAAGTCACGGTTGACGAGCTGCTCGGAACGGAAAAAATACGCGAAGGAACAAAAGTCGATGAATATATTAGAGATATTCGGAATCTGCTTAACAGCGGTAAACTTTATGACGCTATCGAAATGGCACGTAAAGCTGTAAAAGAATATCCTGTTCCGATTCCGGGGCGCGGTTTATGTGGTCTTCTTCTACAGGCATTATGTAAAGCCTGTTCCGAGGAAACTCCCGGATATCAAGAGAATATTGAAAAATACAAAAATGAAATAATAATGCTCGGCGAAAAGGGAGAAAATAAAATTGAACTTGTCAGGTTATATTCCAAATGGGGTATGAAAGAAGAGGCGAAAAAAATCTTAGAGACAATGCCGGCTGAAATATGGAACGCAAAAGAAGTATGGTACGGCTGTGTGTACGAGGGTGAAGAATGGCGGAGGCATCAACAGGTTACTATGATAAGAATCTGGGTTCTGTTAAATCACTTTATTGGCGAATATAAAAACAAAGCCGGTTTGGAGCCTCTGCAAAAAATAGAGTGTATGAAAATACAGGAACAAATCGGAAATCTGATGAAGCCTATAACGTCCGACGTCGCTTCTTCGTTTCGTGATGACGTCGAAAGTAAAGATTATGTCGGCGACGCATTTAATAATATCAGTTTTGCCGGACTATACTGCGAGGTCGGAGATACTGAAAACGCGCTGAATTATGTGGAAAAAGCAACGCAGGATGCAATGCACCATATTGAGCAGATGGATACGACCAATGCAGACGGCAGCAATTACATGGCATGGTCAACGCCGCGCAATCTGCTGTGGATTATATGGGAAGATTATCTCGCAAAACCGCAGTTTGATATTATCAGGAGCAACGAAAGATTTATAAAATGTTTTGAATTACTCAAAGCTAATTCGCGTGAATTAAAATAAACCGTAATGATTCAAGGGACGCACACATATGCGCGTCCCTCTTTTAAATCTTTATTTATTTCACTATTCATCTTCGTTTAACTGTTCGTTGATTTCAGCGTCAAGCTCGTCAATTTCAACGTCAAAGGCGTTATTTTCACCAGAACAGCTGCCGCAGCAACCTCCACCTACGCCGTTTTCGTCAACTACTGTGAGAGATTTATTGCAGTTTGGGCAAATAATAGCGTCGTTATCTAAAAGCATATCAATTTCAACAAAAATTTCGTCTCCGCATATCGGACATTTTAACTCTACAGTTTCGTTTTCTTCTCCATCGGCATCAAACATATCAATATTATCATCGCCGCCGTACAGTCCGTGTTTATGTTTGTGCTTGTGTTTAAAATTCGGCGGAAAAGATATTGGTTTTTCTCCGTAGACGATTTCTTCGACTTCGCCCAAGTCAGAATCCAAATCTTCGACATAGCCACTGATATTTTCAGTATCTTCCTGCAATTCGTTTATAGTCTCCGCGATATTTTCCAAAACGTCCAGTATACCCGAAATCAGTTTCCCGTTTTTCGATTCGATGTCAAGTTCCAAGCCTTCCGCAAGCCCTTTTAAATATGCTACTTTTTCGCCTATATTCATTATTTTCATCTCCTTATATAGATAAAATATTTTAATCATATTAACAGACGATTGGGTATAAAAACCCAATCCTGAATTTTTCACCGAGAAAATTTTAAAGTTTCACGTGGAACTACACTCTTTCCAAATATTCTCCTGTTCTCGTATCAATTTTCAATACGTCGCCCCGCTCGATAAACAGAGGCACTCTTATTTCTATACCTGTTTCAAGGGTAGCGGGTTTTAATGTATTGTTAACCGTGTCTCCCTTGAATCCGGGGTCTGTCTCGATTACTTCAAGCTCGACGAACATAGGCGGTTCAATGCCGAAAACATTGCCTTTATAAGATATAACTTTAACTACCGTATTTTCTTTCACAAAACTGAAGTTGTCCGATAGTTTATTTTTATCCAACGGAATCTGCTCATAGCTTTCAACGTCCATAAAATAATATAATTCGCCGTCGTTATAAAGATACTGCATATCTTTTCTTTCAATAAAAGCTTCGGGGAATTTATCCGACGGATTAAAAGTTCTATCCGTTACCGCGCCTGTCATCACGTTTCTTATTTTTGTTCTTACAAATGCCGCGCCCTTTCCGGGTTTTACGTGCTGGAACTCAATAATCTGAAACACCGAGCCGTCCATATCAAATGTCGCTCCGTTTCTGAAATCTCCTGCTGTTATCATAATTTTTTTACTCCTTGTTATAAATATTATTGTATTTTACGTATATTTTTATGCTTTTATTTATTTTAACATAAAAATATGTATATTTTTAAACGTACTTTTTACTTTTTTGTATTTTATTGGTTGCGTAGAAAATGGTTGTTAGACGCTATAATTGACCAATTCAAGTCGAATATATATTTCTTCCATAAACGAGATAGTATATTCATTTTCATATTTCATACGATAATTAACGGTAAGAACAAAATCCTCATCTGAAAGAGCTTTAACATAAATAAAATTATCAGTTATATTAAATTCAAACTCTATTTCTTCATTAAATACATTAGGTAAGTTTTGTCTTTCCATAAAATCTTCTGCATCTTTTCCTCTGTAATCAGTTCCCTCGTAAACAAGATAATCTGTTAAGTAGTATATATCAAAATTTACAAATTTCATTGTAGTATCATTTATAATTTGAATATATGCGTTGTCTTTATCTCCATTTAAATAATAATTACCAGCAATAACTGTCGGCATATCAGTTTCAATTTTTGAAATTGCTTCGTCAAGAGGATTGCATGAATTAAGTGTAGAGATGATAAAAATCAAAATAAATGGAATTATTATTTTTTTCATAAAATTATAAACCTTTCGTATATTAGACATCCTCGGAAATAGTCTCTTAGCCCTCTTTTGTAAAGAGGGTGCCGTCCGCAGACGGCGAGTATTTTTCTTATGCACATTATATAAATTTTATACGGTAGTCAATCAACCTTATTACAGTTCTATCAAACTCTTATCGCTCTTCGTGAGATTTATATGACCGTCTTTTTTTATCACAACCAAATCTTCTATCCTTACGCCGTACATATTTTCAATGTAAATGCCCGGTTCTACGGTTATGACTATATTCTCGTCGAAATATTGTTTTTTCTTTTCTTTTTCGGCTTTCTCTTTCTCAAGTTCTTCCTGTGTTTTTACTTCTCCCTCTTTGGGTTCTTCCTCTTTAGGCTCTTTGGCAAAACCGGGACTTTCATGCACTTGCAATCCCACCGAATGACCCAATCCATGCCCGAAACATTCCTCATATCCCGCTCCGTTTATTATATTCCTCGCCGCCGAATCGGGTATCCATGTTTCTATTCCCGATTTTATGGATTCAAGCGCGGCAAGCTGCCCTGATTTCACGGTGTTGTAAACTTCAAGCATTTTCGCGTCGGGTTTGCCTATGCAAATAGTCCGCGTCATATCAGAGCAATAGTCGTTGTATCTCGCGCCGAAATCCATAGTCAAAAATCCCCTTGAGAGTTTTATATTCTCGGCTTTTCCGTGAGGATATGAGGATTTTTGCCCCGATACGCAGATTGTGTCAAACGCTTTATCGTCCGCGCCGTTTTTCCGCATAAAATATTCAATTTCTATAACTATATCAATCTCTGTTATGGTATTTATATTATCCGATATTATCCCTAAAATATAAGTAAACGCCTTATCCGTAATATCCTGTGCTTTCGCGATACTCGCAATCTCCGATTCGTCTTTTATCTGTCGCAGTTTTTCTACTATTCCCCCGCTTTCTACGAGTTTAAACTCCTCGCTGTAAGTGTCGTCCAAACCTTTTTTACCTTGCAGGGATATAATATTTTCTTCAAAAAGCAATTCTTTTATATTATTTTTTTTCAGCAGTTCGTTGTAATATTTTTTTGCTTCTTCTTTGGGATATAATTCAACCGTAAAACAATCACTTGCGGATTTTTTCGCATATTCGATATACCTGAAATCCGTGAAGAAATAGGCATTGTCGGGAGTAATAATCACAGTGCCGCTTGACGTCGATATATTAGTCAAATATCTCCTGTTATACGGCGAATTAATTATTATTGCGGATTTTTCTGTTTTCTCCCTAAGTTTTGATTTAACCATTTCTATTCTGTCAGCAGTCATAAAAAAATTCCTTTCTTTGTTTTCTGTATACCGCCCGTTCGTCTTGGCGGTTATTATTTTATATTTTAAAGATTTTTATTTATTATTTATAATATCATCAAGCGCGTACAACGCCAAAATATAGCTGTTTTTGCCAAAACCTGATATTTGCCCGACACAGGCGCGGGCAATTACCGATTTGTGCCTAAATTCTTCCCGTTTGTGCAAATTTGACAAATGTACTTCTATTACAGGCGTATCAACCGATGTTACCGCGTCGTGTATCGCTATACTGTAATGCGTAAAAGCGGCGGCGTTTAATATAATACCGTCACAGCCTTTTTCTTCCGCTGTATGAATCAGAGATATAATATCCCCCTCATAATTCGACTGAAAAAACTCGGCTTCGATATTTAATTCAGTTGCTTTTAATTTTATCTGTTTATTTATCTCGTCAAGCGTTTCATTGCCGTAATAAATAGGCTCGCGTTTGCCGAGCATATTAAGATTAGGTCCGTTTATAATATATATTTTTTTATTCATGGCAGTTTATTTTCTCCGTTTAATTAAATTTATTCATTGCCTTATCATAATCATTTTCTTTCAGTATAATATCGACCGCTTCGTAGACATCGCCGAAAATGTCAAAAAAGGCTTTTTGCTCGTCTTTGGCAATCTGGGACAGTACCCAGCGTTCAAGCGGAAAATCAGGGTGGGGCTTATCGCCTACGCCTATTTTTATCCGTGGGAACATATCACTGCCCAAGTTATATATTATATTTTCAAGTCCTTTTTGCCCTCCGTCGGAACCGCTCCTGCGTATTCTTATTTTCCCCACAGGGAGAGTTACGTCGTCAGAAATTACAAGAATATTCTGCACGGGTAATTTATAAAAAAGTGCCGCTTCCAAAACAGACTGACCCGAGTTATTCATAAAAGTCTGAGGTTTCATAAACAATACGTCAAATTTTTTATCTTCTTCATTGTTTTCACTATTGTTTTCGTTTTCTTCACTTGTAACCGCAGACTCAATGGTCGTTCTGCCGTACAATGATTTAAAATTTACTCTGTCAATTTTAAACCCGTATTTTTGGGAAATATAATCTATGGCGAGAAATCCGACATTATGCCTTGTGTACATATATTTCTGTCCCGGATTTCCCAAGCCGGCTACGATATATTTTATTTTACCTTCATTTTTTCTTTTATTTGATTTAAAAAACATATTTTTTCTTCTCCGAAATTAATTATTTTTTTCTTATTTTTTTTACCCAACCATCGACGATTTTCTGCTCCCTCGCCCTTGATATCGCGAGAGCGTCGGGCGGAACATCGACAGATAACGTCGAACCTGCCGCAGTATATGCCCCCTCGCCGATATTTATCGGCGCGATTAAGTTAGTGCTGCAACCGATAAAAGCGTCGTCGGCAATATTTGTTCTGTATTTGTTTACGCCGTCATAGTTTGCCGTGACAGAGCCACAGCCAAAGTTTACTCTCTCCCCAACGTCCGCATCGCCTATATAAGTCAAATGCCCCGCTTTAGTGTCTTTGCCTATATTTGAATTTTTTATCTCTACAAAGTCGCCTATATGCACGCCGCTTTCTATGCGGCAGTTAGGTCGGATATGGCAAAACGGTCCGATTGTCACATCGTCGTCAATAACCGAGGAGTATATTTGAGTAGAATTTATTACACAGTTTTCGCCTATGGCAGAATTATCAATCAAAGTGTTCGGACCCAAAACAGTGTCCGCACCTATGATAGAATTTCCCCTTATAATTGTTCCCGCATAAATTACAGCACCCTCGTAAATCTTCGCAAAAGGAGATATTCCAACGCTTTCAGGAGATATAAACTGAACGCCGTTTTTTTCATGTTCCGCTAAAATTTTTTCCTGTGTTTTTTGATTAATTTCTCTAAGTTGTTTTAAATCCGACGGCACACTATAATCAACGACGCATTTTTTTATTCTGCCGCCGTCAATATTAAGATGCAGATTTTCAAACTCATTCACAGACGCAATTTTATTTTCGGCTGATACAACATACGCCAACAACTTGGATTCTTTGTCAAAAAACGCAGTATCGCTTTCTTTGGTATATTGCTCAAAAATTCCGTCGATAAATTCAGACCCAATATCAAAACAATCTTGAGAAATAATCAATACAGGGAGCAAACAGTCTGTTTCACAAAAATCTATAATTTTCTTTTTTTCCTGCATTTCAGATAAATCAAAATAAAAATCCCTGCATATATAACGTGATTTTAAAATTGTATTCTCTATTATCCGATATAACGGCTCATGGCAGAATACAGTATTTTTACGAAATACAGACGGAAATCTTATTTTATTTGTAATAATCGTCATAAAATTATTGTTTGAATCCATAAATAAAAGACACCTCGTTAAATTTATAATAATTAAATTTGTTTTCTCTATTAACTATTTTATACCTAAAAGCAAAATTTTGCAAGTAGAAATATATAAAAAATTAAAATTTAATATTAATTCATCTTGATATATCGAAAATTAACACAGGCTTAACACAATATACTATGTTTTTTGATAGTATATATAGTAAATTAAGGGGGAATTGTAATGGTGGAATATAAATTACATAACCGAAATAACCGAAGAGCATATTTCTTTATCGTAATTTTTGTTGTTTTAAATATACTTTCAGAGTCTATTCTGCTAAGGGGTGCAGACCTTGAAGATGATACAGGAGCAGTATCAAATATAAATGAAAAAAGTCGTATATTATCTATTCTGCCGTATGTTGAAATAACGGAAAACGGAGTAGCGCAGCCTGTTCCCATAAATTCAAGAGAAGATGCGAGAGCGAATCCGAACACTACTTTTCTGATGATTAAACTTGTCATAGACAATCAGGACGCGCAAAAATATTACGGGGAAGCTCTGTATATATTCAAGCTAAAACCGCATCAGGATACAGCCGACTTATCTGAAGAAATGAGATATATAAATTTTATTGTACAGGAAGACAGGTTTTTTGAATACAGCATAAAATTCCTGACGGATTTGTCTAATTTGAATAACGGGGAAATATACAGCAAATTTGTCATCGCCGCAAGGACGGGCAACAACGAATATACGCCAATATCGGAAGCGAGATATATAGATAATATAAATTGCCTGTCGAACAGAAAAGATACCCCTCCTGTAAGCCTAACAAAAAAAGGGCTGGCGGTACAGATGACGGGAGAGGCAAGTCTGCTCGGAGTTGAGCATACGACCGTAAAAATATTCATGAATGAATTTATGTCGTTTGAGGAAAACTCCAATACGGAGATATATTTCTACGAAGGCGAAAGTTTTTATTTTAATATAAATAAAATTTCGGAATATGACAGGTTAATAAAAAATTTTACTAATGACGGGATAAAAGTTACTGCTATACTGCTTTTGGGTGCGGAAAGAGAATTGAGGGAGAGCAGGGGTAGTCACATCGGAGATGAGAACGACGAAGAAGACGGGGAAAGGGATAATTTGCCGTCTCCGACTTCTCCCGCGCATTATTTTATTCACCCCAACGCATTGGAAAATCCTTTGACAGACCCTAACGCGCCTACGTTGTTTTACGGAATAAATACGGTAACGGAAACGGGAATTAAATATTTTTCCGCGCTTATGTCGTTTATAGCCGACAGATATATCAGGGAGGACACAGGCTACGGCAGAATTTATAATATAATACTCGGCGATGAGATAGGCAGGAGCGCGAGAGCGAATAACTGCGGGCAGCTCGGATTGGAGCAATATATAAGAGATTATCTCATAGCCTTGAGAATATGCGATATTGCGGCGCGTTCGCGTTTCGGCGGAAGCAGAGTATATATCCCGCTTGATAACAGATTCGCGTCAAGACCCTCGGGGGAGAGCGGATATAATAACAAAGCTATAATAGACTTGCTCTATGAACTCTCCGAAGCAGAGGGAAATTTCCCGTGGAATATAGCGTTTCACGCATATAATTACGACAGGTCAATTTCTGAAATTTGGAGAGAATCCGAACCTACGGACGACTATAGCACCCCTGTAATAACATTGAAAAATATAAATATACTGTGCGATTATCTTAATATCGAAAAAGAAGCGTCTCTACCCGACGGAGAGAGAAAAAAAGTGATGCTTGCGGAGCAGGGTTTTTCATCGGGTGAAGCCGCAAGCACAGAAGAAAAAATGAACGCGCAGGCGGCGGCATATGTCTACGCCTATATCAAAATCCGCGATTTGCCGGATATTACGGCGTTTATTTATCATAGGCATGTTGACTCAGATTCCGAGCCTTATTCATACGGTCTTTGGACAAGATTTGCAGACAGCGTCAACGAGCCGAGAAGAAAGAAAAAAATATATGATGTGTTTAAATACATGGAAACAAATAAAGAAGCCGAACATATCGAATTTGCCAAAGATATAATAGGAATAGAAAGTTTTAACGAAATTTCTGCGGATTATTCCAATGAAAGGGAACCACCTGTCAATCTGCTTGAAGTTGCCGTAACGTCAGTAAAATCAAGGCTTTCAAATATCAATATAAGCAGATTTAACAGAGCGGATTTAAACGGATTTATCGGCACTTCGAATACGGCGTTTATGAATATAGTCAAATATAGCGGCGAGAGCAGAATATTCGGCAGAAATCAAAACAGTCTTTTGATAGGATTTAACAGGACGGCGCAAGGCGACTACGGGGGGATTTTAAAATCATATTCATCAGCCGAGCCGTTGGATATTTCGGAAAGCCGATATATAGGCATGACTGTGCGTATTGATACGGACATCGAAAATATCGAAACCGTTCCGTTATTACTTATTCTTGAGGGGGAATTTGTAAATACCGCAAACGAAGGAAATGTGCGAAGCACGCAGCCGCAGAATGATTCGTCGGTCATAACATCGGGAGTTGTTCAAACTGCCGCGGCATTAGATACAGACGAAACGAGTAAATCAATAGGCATATTCGAGGGAGCGGCGAACATACCGCCTAACGAAGATGTGACTGTTTATTTTGAATTAAAAGACTTTAAAGAGAGCGGGAAAATAAATAAAATAAAACTTTTGATAAACCCGTATTACTCTCATAGCGGCGTTCAAAGCTCCGCCTCGGGATTTTTGAATACTGCCGCCAACAGAGATACGGACACGGACAGAGAGGTAAACGACGACGATAAAATCAGCGACTCCTCAGAAGTCGCACAATATGATTTTAACCTCTATGTATATAATATTGTCAGGGCTTCGCCCTCATCAATGTCTGTTATCAGGGTTATTTTAACTATAATTATAATTTTAATTGTAATCGTATTAGGAGGATTTGGGGCATTAGTAATAAGGGCAAGGATAATAACATATCAACGCCGAAAAAAAAGAGAGGAACAACGCCGCCGTCGGCAACAGCGGCAGTCACAAACCCCTCCCTCACGTTAAATAAATATTTTATAACATTAAAAAACGGGATACGATATATCGTGTCCCGTAGGTCGTTTTTTATCCGCAGAACGTCGAGAGCGGCAATAATGTAGGGCGCGACGCCCTCGTCACGCCGTAAATTTATACTATATTGTCAGTACACCGTAAATATATGCCATTTCATACGGCACGCCAAATATATGCCATAGTGAATTTATTTTCACGGACAATGGACGCATGGATTTTAATTTCACGGACGACCGAAGGCGGTCGTCCCTACGTTCATAGCTGCGTTAAAATATTAACGCTTGCTTTCTTTTATCGAATTGTGCATATCTGTGAAAAATTCACTGTATCTGAGCATTTCAGGAACTTTTGTTATACCGCACCACAATGACAAAAGTATTTCTTTATCTTCAAATAATATCGCCTCACCGTTTTTTTGCAATACTTTTTCAGATAATTTTTCTGCTTGTTCATATTCATATAATCCTGTCAGCAACGCAAATTCATCGCCGCCTATCCTTATAACAAGCATATCGTCATCAGCCGCATCGTCGATTCTCGCCGCCATTTCAAGTATCGCCAAGTCGCCGGCTTTGATTGAAATATCATTAATTGCCGTAAGATTTTGAATATCGAAACACAAAACATAACTGCCGTTTAAATTTTTTAAAAAATCATACGCTTCGCTCATATCTATTGATTTTCTACGCGCCATCTGCAAATCCTCTCCTTCTTTGTATTCATAATTAATTTTTGGGTATATGCCTGTAAACCTCTCAAATTTATTATTGAAATCAGAGGGATTTACATTCCATACCCGCTTGAACATTCTTGAAAAGACCTCCAACGAATTGAACTGATATTTCATCGCTATATCCGTAATACTCATATTAGCCTTTGAAATATCTTTTGCGGCTTGGGTCATTCTCCTGCGCGAGATATACCCTTTTATGCTTAGACCCAATGCGTATTGAAATAGTTTTTCAAGCATAGACAGAGAAACATAGCAATGAGAAGCAACATTTTGCCTTGAAATGGGTTCGCAGAGATTCATTTCAATAAAATTTATAGCTTTTGTAAGAATTATAAAATTTTTCATTGCCATACTCCTTGCAAAATCCAATCAATAATATTATTGTGATTATATTATATCATACGGAATTGTATTTTTACTTGATGATTTGAGCATTTTTTCATACTTGATTATTATGAAAAAATAATATATAATTATTATATTTAAGTATAATAAACAGGGAGGACAATAATGTTTGATATAAAAAAATTCGGCGCATACATATCAGCTTTGCGTAAAAAAGCGGATATGACGCAATCCGACCTTGCTGATAAACTTTATCTGACAAGACAGGCAATATCAAAATATGAACGCGGGTTGAGTTTTCCCGATATTTCTATTTTAACAATGATTGCCGAGATGTTTTATATCACGATTGACAACCTTATATATGCGGGCGAACCTACCGAAAATGAAGCGGAGCTTCTGTTGGGCGGATTATCCAATGAAATAGAAAGTATCGGCAACGCCCCGAATGTTATAAATATTTCACCATTGCTTAATATAAATCAAGCGACACTTGAAAAAATAGCGGAAAAATTTTTGACAAAAGGCATAGATATATCAAATATTATAGAATTTTCCAAATCTCTCACAGAAAATGATTTGATTCAATTATACCGAAATGAAACATATGACACTATCGACGAAGACTTGCTCGGCAAACTTATTCCCGTCATGAATGATAACGCGAGAATGAACATAATAGAGCAAATATTTGACGGCAAAGTACATCACCGTGTTATTATTAAACTTTTACAGTATGAAAAAGGCTCTGATAATTTTGACAGTTATTTACGCGAAGAATTATTTCCGTTATTGGAAGAAGCTGTTATATACGGTTTAATTGAACATGAAATTTTGCAGATGATTTGGGATTATTACAGTTATGACGACGATTAATAAAATAAAAATACGGGACGATATTCAAATCGTCCCGTAAATTTACGTAAAAAATATTATGAATGTAGGGACGACCGCCCTCGGTCGTCCGTGAAATTTAAATCCATGCGTCGTTCATGAAATCATGCGTCATGTGTCCATCGTCCGTGAAAATAAATTCAATATGACATTAATTTACGGCGTGCCGACAATATAGTATAAATTCGCGGTGTGCCGAGAGCGTCACGCCCTACACTATGGGCACTATTGAGCGAATATCGTCCGTAGATTCACGTTAACAAAATAGTTTTATACGCCTATCAGATATTTTTCGTACATACCCTTGGTTTTATTGTCCACGACGGCTTTTACTGCTACCGAATCGTCCCTGTATTCAATATCCAACACTTTAGAATTTTTATACAGGTTATTTATCGGGGATTGTTCGTCCAACGGGAAAATAAAATTGACGCTGCTTTTTTGATGTGACAGAACTTCCTCGATTTTTATTAAAAGACTGTCTATTCCCTCTCCCGTAGCCGCAGAAATATATACAATATCTTCACTTGATATAACAGAGTTTTCTCTGTCTGTAATTATATCCGTTGAAATCCTGTCTATCTTGTTATAGGCAATAATTATAGGCTTATCTGTTATGCCCATGTCATACAGCAGGGATTTTGCGACTTCGAGCTGTTCTTCGTGTTCGCTGTCCGATATATCGGCTACAAGTAAAATTATGTCTGAATAATTTATCTCATTCAAAGTGGACTTAAATGCCTGTATCAGATGGTGCGGCAATTTTTTTATAAATCCTACGGTATCAGTCAATAAAATTTCTGTTCCGCTTGGAGTGTTCAGTTTGCGTGTTGTGGGGTCGAGCGTTGCGAATAATTTATCTTCGGCAAATATGCCCGAATCTGTGAGATAATTTAAGAGAGTGGATTTTCCTGAGTTTGTGTAGCCCGCAATCGCTATATTCGGAATACCCGATTTTTCCCGCCTTGCGCGCATAACTTCACGGGATACTTCCAGATGTTTTAATTCATTCTCAAGAGAGGATATTCTGCTTTTGAGATTGCGGCGTTCGACCTCAAGCTTTGTTTCTCCTGCGCCTCTCCTTGCGCCCGCACCGCCGCCCGCGCCGCCGCCGAGCCGAGACATCTCTTTGCCTTTGCCCGTAAGGCGCGGCATTGTGTATCGCAGTAAGGCTATTTCAACTTGCAGCTTACCCTCGCTTGAATACGCCCGCATTGAAAATATTTCAAGAATAAGCATAGTTCTGTCGATAACTTCTATGTTTAATTCGCCGAAGCAGTCTTCAAGATTTCTTATCTGCGACGGCGACAACTCATCGTCAACTATCGCGATATTGATATCATTCGCGGCAATTACGCCTTTTGCTTCTTCAATTTTGCCTTTGCCTATATACGTCGCCGCATCGGGCGACATACGCGACTGTACTAACTTCGCGCATGACGAGATACCCGCAGTATCGGCAAGGCGTTCGAGTTCATCAAGCGAGCGTTCGCACTCGCTCTCAGAATTTTCAGGGGTTATAAGCCCGATTAAAATTGCTCTGCTCTCTGTTTCATCAATTATATTATTTATATTTGTCTTACTCATATTATTTCCCTCATTTCCTGTTGTTTGTCAATGACGCGGGGGCATCGCGTCTTGTTATTCATTACTAAAAATTAAACAAAAATAAAATTGCCGCATTGAAAATCCGCCTATGCTATAATTACACAGGCAAATTTTAATGTGGCAACGCTACAAAATTAATAATTTTTAATTTTAATATTATTAATTGTTTTCTACGGTACTGTAACGCCTCTTAAATTTATCGACTCTACCGCCGGCATCAACAAATTTTTGCTTTCCCGTGAAAAACGGATGACATTTTGAGCAAATATCAACACGGATTTCTTTTTTTGTTGAGCGAGTCGGAAATTGTTCGCCACACGCGCATCTTGCAACTGCACTATAATATGCAGGATGAATTTCTTTCTTCATTTTATTATAACACCTCATTATTATTTTAAACAAAAGATAATTTATACAACAAATTTTATTATAGCATAAATTAATTGGCTTTTCAAGGGGTTTGAGAAAATTTTTAAAATTTTTATTTTCGCAAATAATTTAATTAAAATAACGGGACAATATTTACGGAGACAAAAATGAAGCCAGCAGAAATAAATATGAACAATCAGCCATACAACAAAAATCCAGATATTAAAAAAAACAACAAAAAAAGAAAAAATGATAAACAAGTTATATATACAACAAGAGATGCGGTGCAACAGCTTCGCGGCATGAATAACGGCGCAATTCCGAGCGATGTTATGGGTTCATATACAGGCACGTCACATGACGGCGATTCGCCCGAACAGGACGCAGACGATTTATAAAATATTTGCAATTCGCAGAATTTATAAAAAATAGTAGGGGCAAACACAAAGTATGCCCCTTAAAATTCGGCTGTTCGATTTGTATTGTTTACCGTAGGGGACGGCATCCTCGACGTCCCGATAGACCTACTCGGAAATTAAATCAACATAAAGATTTTGTGCCGAAAGCCCTCTTTTGTAAAGAGGGCGGTACGAAGCATAGCGAATGACTGGTGTTTT
>Ga0099364_10004120_pt1 | contig 22097 bp, 15 predicted proteins | sample TergutTh196P3_FD_73070 | JGI IMG/M metagenome (GOLD analysis project Ga0099364, IMG submission 73070) | Microcerotermes parvus P3 segment gut microbial communities from Pointe-Noire, Republic of the Congo - Th196 P3 | ecosystem: Host-associated > Arthropoda: Insects > Digestive system > Gut ...
CCGTAGACGAGCTACCCGGCGCTTCCCTCTTACGGGAATTTGTTGGAGGGGGTTCGTTTAAGTATTAAGAATTTTTAAGTAAAACAATTGCTTATTCTTCATAATAATCGTTATCTTTGCGGCGTTAAATTTTTTTTGTTTTCTATTTGTGTACGTACACACATACAATTATATAGAAATTAAGAAAATATAAACCCATAAAGCAAAAAAAATTATACTATTATTATCACTCAATTCAATTAAAAAAAAACAGACATGAACCAAAATCAAAAAGAATCCATTTTTACGCTCAAAAGCGTTTTGAAAAAACTGTTCTTTACCGCATCTGTACTGACTTTTTGTACGTTTTCCCTGTTTGCGCAGACGAGCGTCACGGTTACGGGTACAGTTGTCGACGAGGGAGGCGATCCGCTACCGGGCGCTACTGTCGCGGTAAAAGGTACACCCCGTGGAGTAACAACAGACCGCGACGGGACTTATACTATCAATGTAAGTGCCACCGATGTGCTGGAATTTTCGTATATCGGTTTTGAATCGACGTCGATACCCGTTGAAAATAAGCGACGGATAGATGTGACGCTGCAACCGAAAGCCAACGAGTTGGATGAGGTAACCGTTGTCGCATTTGGTACCCAAAGGAAGGAAAGCGTTGTTTCGTCAATCGAGACAGTAAATATATCCGATTTAAAGGTACCTTCTTCAAACATGACCTCTGCTTTCGCCGGCAGAATTGCAGGAATGATTTCGTATCAGACCAGCGGCGAGCCGGGCGCAGACAATGCCGATTTTTTTGTGCGCGGCGTATCCTCATTTGAAGGAGAGCGCTCCAATCCATTGATTCTCATTGATGGCTTTGAGGCTTCCAGAGATGATTTGGCGCGTTTGCAACCTGACGACATCGAGAGTTTTTCGGTATTAAAAGATGCAGCCGCCGCTGTATTATATGGAGCACGCGGCGCTAACGGCATCATTATCATTACCACCAAACCCGGACGGGAAGGAGCGCCGAGGATAAGCGCGCGATTAGATGTGAATATTGCCACGCCTACACGGGTGAAAGAAGTATTGGACGGCGTTTCGTATATGCGAATGTACAACGAAGCGCTGATAAGCCGGAATCCGGAAATTGTTCCTTTTTACAGCGAACAAAAGATACAGTCTACAGCGCGAGGCGAAAATCCAATGATTTATCCCGACATCAATTGGTATGACGAGCTTTTTAACCCTTATACGGTCAATACCAAAGCCAATATCAACGTATCGGGCGGAGGGCAGGTGGCTACCTATTATGTGGCAGGCGGTTACGACCACGATAACGGTTTGCTGAAAGTGGCCGAAATGAACAATTTTAATAACAACATCAGCATTGATCGCGTACATATACGTAATAATGTCATATTGAAATTGACGCCTACGACCAAAATAGATACCCGGCTTCAGGGTCGGTTTGAATCATACAACGGCCCGATGCGGTCTGCTACGACCATCTATAATTATGTCATGCTTGCCAACCCTGTAGACCATCCTGTGATTTTTGAACCGGATGCAGAGCGGATGCACGCCGATCATATCCTTTTTGGCGCTACTTTTGACAACAATCAAAACCGTAAAACCAACCCGTATGCAGAAATGGTGCGGGGATACGAAGAACGGAGCGAGAGCCGACTAACAGCTCAGGCTACCCTGTTTCAAGACTTGGACGTTATTACGGAGGGTTTGAAAGTGCAACTCAAAGCCTCTGCCGCTACATGGAGCAGAAACAGCAGCACCCGGTCGTATACGCCTTTTTATTATGCGTTAGACAGCTATAACATGGTTACCGACGAGCATAAGCTGTATTGTATCAACCCGACGAACACAAGTTACAAGTTAGGAGATGTTTTGCCTAATAATGATTCCAACGGAGAATACTATTTCGAGGCGCGATTTAACTGGGATCGTAAATTCAACAAGCACACAGCCGGCGCTATGGTAGTAGGAACGATGAACAACCGGATATTGACCAGCGGACGCAACACTTCCATTTTTGAGACGCTTCCGGAGCGGAATATGGGCATCTCTGGCAGGGCAACTTATGGCTATGATTCGCGTTATTTTGTGGAGTTTGCTTTCGGCTACAATGGCTCGGAAAAATTTTCGGACGAAAAAACATTCGGCTTTTTCCCGTCGCTTGGCGCAGCTTGGATCATCACCAACGAACCCTACTGGAAAGTGGATCCGAACATCATCAGCAACCTCAAACTGAAATTTACCTGGGGTCAAGTTGGAAACGACGCCCTTGACGGACGCGGAGGACGGTTTTTTTACCTTTCGCAATTTAACAGAGGCGGCGGCTATTATACATTCGGCGATGACTTCCTGAACTATAATGCAGGTTACAGTATCTCCCGCTATCCCAATGCGGATATCTCATGGGAAGTATCTACGAAATACAACTTGGGAATTGAAATAGGATTGTTAAAAAAACAGGCGGTAACGCTTCAGGTAGACGCCTTCTTAGATGAAAGAACGAATATCTATGAAGAGCGCCGGAATTATCCGAGTACCGCCGGTTTTGAAGTGCCTATCAAAACCAATTCGGGCGTCGTCAAAAACAAGGGCATTGATGCCTCGTTAGATATACAACACAATTTCAACAAGGATTTCTGGATCACCGGACGCGGTAATCTGACGCTTGCCGTGAATAAAATTATTATCAAGGACGAACCGAATTACAGAGACGCTTACCGTAGCCAGATCGGACAGGCTACCACGCAAAGGTGGGGATTGGTTGCCGAAAGGCTTTTTGTAGACGCCGAAGAAATAGCGAACTCCCCCAAACAGTTTGACGGCAATTATATGGCCGGCGACATTAAATACAAGGACGTCAATAATGATGGCGTGATCAATGAAGAAGACCAGGTGCCTATGGGATGGCCTGCCTCTCCACAGATGCAGTATGGTTTCGGTATTTCCACCGGATTTAAGAGATGGGATTTCTCTTTCTTTTTCCAGGGGAACGCGCGGGTTTCGTTCTTTATCAATTCCGGTACGGGCGGAGGCGGCGATGGTACGGAGGGTATAGCGCCGCTTATCAACCGACGAAACGCGCTACAGATTGTAGCCCGCGATTACTGGAGCGAAACGAATCCTGACGTACATGCTTTTTGGCCCCGTTTGTCGGTTACCAACATTGCCAATAATACGATGCAATCGTCGTGGTGGCTGCGTGATAACAGTTTCTTAAGACTGAAAAATGTTGAATTGGGATACAATATTCCCGACCTCGAAAAACTTCGTATCACGAATTTGAGGTTTTATTTTTCGGGCGAAAACTTCTTTGTATTAAGCTCATTCAAACTGTGGGACCCCGAACAGGGACGCAACGGCTTGGGATATCCCCTCAACAGGAAATATAATCTGGGGATGCTTATAACCTTCTAAAATGTGTAATCTTTTAAAAAAAAATAATCAGATGAAAAAAATAATCATTTTATGGATATTTACGGTTTTGGCGCTGCCTTCCTGTACAAACTATTTAGATGTAGTGCCCGATGATACCGAAACATTAGAAACACTGTATGCAACTAAGGAAAGCGCATGGAATGGCTTGTCGAAAGTGTACAGCTATCTGCCTCAAATCCCTGACAGAGATGTGTCACCATGGACGTTAGGCGACGAATATTTTGGCAGAAAAGACTATGAAACCGACCAGTCCCGGTTGATCGGTATGCGTATTATGAGGGGATTCCAAAACGAAAGCAGTCCGCTGTTAGGCTACTGGTCAGGTACGAGTTACGGAAAACCGCTTTATGAAGCCATCAGGCAATGTAATATTTTTATGGAAAATATTCACCGCGTCACTAACATGATAGACCAGGAAAAAGAGGATTGGAACGCGCAGGCAAAATTTATGAAAGCCTATTATCATTTCTTGCTGATGCAACAGTATGGCCCTATCGTCATCAGAGATCAGACTATATCGCTCGAAGCCCCTAAAGAAGAGCTATACGTGAATCGCTCGAAATTAGAAGACTGCTTTGATTATGTGATACGGGCGATGGACGAAGCCATCCCTTTCTTAAAAGAGCAGGCTGTCTTAGAAGATGCCGGGCAAATTGACCGGATTGGCGCGCTTGCTATCAAGGCGCGTGTGCTGCTTTTCAGGGCAAGCCCGTTTTATAACGGCAATGTAGATTATTATTCTACATTTATGGATCATGACGGTCAGCATTTTTTCCCGCAGACCTACGATCAGTCTAAATGGAAAGATGTGATTGACGCCTGCGATGCCGCTTTGGAGCTTTGTGCCGACTATAACAAGGGGTTATATACGTATGAAGGCGAGCCTTACCGTTTTGACAGAGAATTTTTTGACGTCAACGAAGAACGGATGAAGACGCTATATGATTTGCGGACTATGATTATTTCTCCATGGAATAAGGAATTGCTTTGGGGATATAGCCATATCCTGTTAAATAACAGCGACGGTATCGGCGGCGGCAGAAACATCCTGCATGGACGCACACAGATACGCTTCTGGAGCGTGATGCAGTCGGTATTCGGTGCGCTTCAGGGTTATTCCGGCGATAACGATGATACCGAAAATTTTGCAAATCAAAATTTGTGCGCTACCTACGCGATGGCTGAAAGGTATTATACACAAAACGGATTGCCTATCTCGGAAGATATGGAATTTGATGAAAACGCGAAATATTATGAATTTACGGTTCCGGATACGACTGAACTCGAATACAGACACTGGGCGGGATATATGCAGCCGGATGTAGAAACGATCTATCTGTTTATGAATCGCGAGCCGCGTTTTTACGCTAATTTGGGAGTAAGCGGCAGTTATTGGCGGGGTCATTACTTTTTGATCCCTTTGAACATGTATTTCAGTACTTCAGGAACAGCGCCCCTGTTGAGAGACGGTAAAACGCCGCTGTATCAATTTGGAGGAAGAGAAAGCTGGAGAAAGCGGGAAGACTTTTTTGAAACTTGCATCGGTATCCAGAAATTTGTACACCCCGAATCTTATTCAGGCAACTGGACGCGTATGCAAAGGTATCCTTATCCCATCATCCGTTATGCCGATCTCCTGTTGATGAAAGCCGAAGCGCTGAACGAGTTGGAAGGTCCGTCTCAGGCGGTCTATGATTTGTTGAATCAGGTGCGGAAAAGAGCTGGCATTCCTACCGTAGAAGAATCATGGCAAACATTAGGCAAAGCGCGCAATCCCGGACAACACCTGAATCAGGAAGGGTTACGCGAAATCATACTGCAGGAAAGAGGCATTGAATTAGCTTTTGAAGGCAGCAGATTCTATGATATGTTACGCTACAAAAGGGCGCCAAGAGAGTTCTCGAGACCTATCTACGGATTTAATACGATGGGCGTTGATATTGGCGACCAGGTGGGTACAGGCCCAGAGTTAAAACAAATCCGTAATTTCACGATTACGGACTGTTTATGGCCTATACCAATCAGTGAGATGAACATCCAGGGAGGGCTGATACAAAATCCGGGATGGAGATAATTATTAATTGTTAATTGTTAATTGTTATGAAGATTATTAGAATTATATTGATAGCGTTCTTTGTAGTGGCAACTTTTGACGCCTGCAAGGAACAGGACAGATTTGGGATTAGTTCAAACGACAAAACGGTTCCGGGAGCGCCGGTGATACGTGAAGTAATCCCTATGTATGGCGGCGCACGCATTTTCTATGATGTGCCGTCTGACGAGCAATTGCTGCAGGTAGTAGCCGAAGTGCAAGCCAAAAACGGTAAAACCTTCCGGTTTTCGTCTTCCTATTTTAAGGATTCATTAGACGTCTGGGGATTAGGCGATACCATTCCCTATACCTTCAATGTGTATGCTGAAACACGCGCCGGGGTGAAGTCCAATTTTGTGCCCGTTACCGTCAAACCCTTGACATCCAGTATCTGGCACGTTAAAAATTCGATTGTCGTCCGTCCGGGTTTTGGCGCTTTATGTGTCGACTGGAAAAATGAATTGATGCAAACGGTCAATATCTTTATTGACCTCGATTTTAATTTGAATGGCCTGCGCAAAGAGGTCGGGGTAGTGTATTCATCTAACAAAGATTCGGTCAGGCAGTTTGTTTATGATTTACCCAATGAACCGATCAACGTAAAAGTACGGGTTGAGGATATTTATGGGAATGCCACCGATAACATTGATTTGCAGGGACTTGTATTATTACAGGACGTCAGAATACCCAAAAGAACGGAAGATGTGGAAATATGGAAATTACCCCGAACAAATGATTCAATCGATTGGATACCAATGTGTTTCGGCGATGGCTTCAACGGAAGATTGGAACGGGTAATAGACGATCTGATAGACCAGAGAGACGGGATGAGTAATTACATGCATGCCGCAGCCATTGGGCGTACCGGCATGTCGCGAGACGGTAATGTGTGGAACCTGATCATTGATTTGGGCGGATACTGGCGTCTGAGCCGTATCATTACTCATCAGCGTTGGGATATGACTGATTCAGACCCGCGTCGTAACCTGTATAGAGGCGAAAATGTGGGACATTTCAGCTTGTGGATTTTGGACGAAGACGAGAGCGACGGTAGAGAATGGGATATTTATGGAGAAAAAATTACCGGAACATGGGTCAAACTATCAGAGCATTTTATTCCCATTCCAGAGAATCTGGCAGGCCCTGAATATCCCCCTGTAGGATTGAGAGGCGATGAATCGTACATGTACTTAGATGAGCCGAAATATACAAAGCCCGTCCGCTGGTTCCGTTTTGAAGCGCAATCGGGATTTTTGGTAGCCAATGGTATTCCTTATGGAAATACCGACCATAACTGTTTGTCGGAAGTGACGCTTTATGGATTGCCTCAGTAAATTAAATATTAATTCCATTTTTAAAAAATAGAGAATCATGAAAAAATTAATCGTTTTTATTTTTGTAGCGATGGCGCTCATGGCAACATGTACGCCCGGATATGATAAGATCGGTGATTATACAACCGAAGAGACCGTGTATCCCGGCAAATTCGACACGATTATTGCGCTCGTCGGATACAACCGGATAGAACTCGAACTGCTCAAAGAAGGACGCATTCCGGCAAGTCAAATAGTTTTAGGGAAGGCAAAAAAGACGGTAGTGGAAATCTTGGGCGTAGACGAACCGCTTGTCTGGGATTCTATTTGTTCGTGGGTAAGTATCGAGGGGCTTACAGAGCCGCGGTTGTATCGCTTTAAGGCATACACCATCGACGAATATGGAAACAAATCGGTTCCTCAAGAGATAGCCGAAGTACCGTTTACTGACGCAGATATTGAGAAATACGATGAGGTGCCTGCGCCCAAAATTTCTCCCTCACCCTTTTCATCTACATTTAGCTGGCTGAATCTTTCTAATCCCCTGATGAGCTATGCCGGCTTAAAGTACGAATACCATGACCGTGACGGCGAATTGAGAACAGGAACGGTAAGCCCTGATGAAGAAATCAACTTTCACATGCAAAATCTGGAAGGCGAAACGGACTATAATTGCGACGTCTATGTGCGCGTCATACCGTTCAGAGGCGAAATTCCTATTATTGACACATTAGACCTGAAACGTTCATATACGACTACTACAAACAGTGAAGAAGCTTATATCAGAGATCGGAGCGACAAATACCGGAGAATTGAAGCGATGGGTTGGACGGAAGGTCAGACTGTTTTCTGGGAAGCTGAATCTGATCCGACACAAATGTACAGTGTTGTCCAATACACCGATTATTCAGACCCGGATAATCCTGTGCCGGCAGAAGTGAGGGTTTTAAGAAATGAAATGCTAACGTTGCTGCCCGGCATTAAACATGGCGATCCGATTACATGGTATTCTGTCTATACGCCTTTTGGTTCGATAGAGGAAGTAGCGACGGACCATCAAAATATTAATACGACGCCTTTGGATGAGGATGGTTTATTGTTTATCAACAGAAAATACTGGTATACCGTTTACACGTTTTCCGGAGGGCTGTCAACCGACGGTACCCGACTTCCCGGCGTCCGTATTGAAGATGCGCATATTGATGACAGCCAGTCATCGTATCTGGGTATGTCGAAGAAAGGAAAAGAAAGTAACAACGCGCAAGGAGGCAGAGACGCCGGATTTATTATGGATTTGAAATATGTCACGCTCTTTAACAGATTGTGCTGGATTCATAGAAACGAAACAGGTAATACCGGTTTGTATTGGTGGGGCGTAGATGTCTGGGGGACAAATGATTATCTGGGTCCCAGAGATTTATATGCCAATCCTCCGGCAACCGGTCCCCTTGATGACGATCCGAACACCCAATGGGTGTTCATCAGGCGAATAGACTTTGGCATCGACCGGGACGGCGTTCCTACTGCTAACGGCAGTCCGCCCCAGTCTTATAATCCACCGTTAAAACCTACTTATAACATCTGGCAAGCGCCGCTAATCGATCTTGGAACTGACTGTAATTATCGGTATGTTAAAGTGGTCGGTTATAAGTTCGATAATGTAAACAATAACAAAGCCTGTGTGTCTGACTTCCGGCTTTATTATCAGGCGGAATAATAACAAAATCACCTCGGAGCGTTTGATAGCTCCGAGGTGATTAAAATATTAATACAATGAAAACGAATAGAAGAGATTTTTTGAAAACGACGATAGCTGGAAGCGCAGGGTTATTGTTTTCTTCGTATGCTTTCGGTTCTCTTGCTCATCCCATAAAAGGGGCGAACGAAAAAATCAATGTGGCTGTTATCGGTCTGAGGGGCATTGGGCAATCGCACCTCAGCGCCTACAAAAAACAAACGGCCGACGTCAGAATTACCGCTTTGTGCGACTGCGACAGCCAATATTTGGACAGAGATATAGCCGCGCTTGATAAAGAAAATATCAAAGCGGTCGGGTATAAGGATATGAGAAAACTGTACGAGAGCAAAGATGTAGACGCCGTTTCGCTCGGCCTGCCTAATTACTGGCACGCTTTAGCCACCGTTTGGGCTTGTCAGGCAGGAAAACATGTTTGTGTCGAAAAACCGGTATCGCATAGCATCTGGGAAGGGCGAAAAATGGTGGAAGCAGCCCGGAAATATAACCGGTTAGTGCAGGCCGACTTGGATAGTCGCTCAAATACGAACATAGCCGCCGCCATTGACTATATGCAAAAAAATCTGGGCAAGGTCGTATTGATTCGCATCGTTAATTATAAGCGACGCAAAAGCATCGGAAAAATCACGGGGCCGGGTAAGATTCCTCTCACCTGCGATTACAACCTACATTCAGGCCCCGTACCGATGATGCCTTTACCCCGCGCGAATTTGCATTACGACTGGCATTGGCAGTGGTACACGGGAAATGCCGAATTAGGGAATAATGGGCCTCATCAGATGGATATATGCCGCTGGGCTTTGGGGAAGACGACTATTCCAAAGACCGTATTCAGTTTTGGCGGACGTTTCGGATATATTGACGACGGAAACGTGCCCAATACGCAAGTTGCCTGGTATGATTATGACGGGATTCCGCTTATTTACGATTCCCGCGCATTAGGCGAACGAACCGGCGTGGATAATATGGACGGCTTTAAAGGGACTACGGCTTCCGGCAAACAGGTACACCATCCCTACAAGGGAGACGCCAACTGCAGTATTTATATTTTTTGCGAAAATGGCTATTTTTCTGAAAATACTATCTATGATAACGATGGAACATTAGTGAAACGCTTTAGTGAACCTCAAGCGGGGCCGCAATTCAGTTTTATTCAGGCATTGAAAAGCGGGAAAACGGAAGATTTGAAAACCGATATTCTTGAAGGTCATTTATCGGCTAATATGAGCCATATAGGAAATATTTCGTATCAGACGGGAAGTCGTAGCAGCATGGAAGAGATACGGAAAACAGCCGGTAACTACAAATATCTGGACGAGGTACTGACCGGATTTGAAGAACATCTTCGGGTGAATGGATTGGAGCCTGAGAAAGAAGCGATGTATTTAGGCCCGCTTTTGAATTTTGATTCTCTATCTGAAAAATTTACCGGCGACCGTTCCGAACATGCCAATCTTTTTCTGAAAGACAGTTATCGCGAACCTTTTGTTATTCCGGAAAATGTGTAACAACTGGGTACGCGGACGTCTCGTCCGCATATTACAATTAAAACTATAATACGATGATTAGAAGAGATTTTATCAAAACATCCGGTTTATTAGCAGCAGGCGTTGGTTTATCAAGTATGGGTATGCCAACGGTTTTTGCCGGTGGCGCGCCAAGTGATAAAGTAGTCATTGCCGTAGCAGGCGTCAATAGCCGCGGCGACGGCATGGCACGACTGTTTGCCCGGCAACCCAACTGCGAAGTGGCTTACGTCTGCGACGTTGACGAACGGGCAATGGAGAAAACCGTGAACAACGTTGCTAAGGTACAAAATAACAGACCAAAAGCTGAAAAGGATTTTCGTAAAGCGTTGGAAGATAAAGATGTAGATGCGCTGTTTATTGCCATGCCCGACCATTGGCACGCACCGGCTACCATTATAGCCTGTGCGATGGGTAAGCATGTCTATGTCGAAAAACCGCTTAGCCACAATCCTGCCGAAGGTGAATTGGTGATTCAGGCTGCCCGCAAATACAACCGCATCGTACAGATGGGCAGTCAGCGCCGGTCGGGGACTGGACTTATTCAGATGGTGAACGATATTCGTTCAGGTATCATCGGTAATGTATACATGGCTAAAACATGGTATGCCAACGGGCGCGGGCCTTCATTTTATAAAGATGCGCCCGTTCCGTCGTGGTTAGACTACGAACTCTGGCAAGGGCCTGCTCCGCGCCGTCCCTACAAACAGGGATTAGTTCACTATGATTGGCACTGGCTGTGGCACTGGGGCACGGGAGAAGCGCTAAACAATGGCACGCACGAAGTGGATGTGGCGCGATGGGGTCTGGGAGTGGAATTTCCTAACCGGGTAGCTTCCATTGGAGGACGTTATGCCCATCAAGACGAATGGGAAACACCTGACACGCAGACCATTTCGCTTGAGTTCCCCGAAAATAAAATGATTGTATGGGAAGGACGCAGTTGTAACCGTTTTAAGAGCGAGGGAGCCGACAGGGGAGTTGTCTTCTATGGAGAAAAAGGAACGATATTAAATTCGGGCGGCAATTCTTACATCGTTTACGACGCAAGCAACAAACCGATCAAGGACAGCAAGGATGCAACCGATAGCTCCGATACTACTAATACGGCAAGCGCCGGCGAAAATTTAGATGCGATGCACGTAGCCAATTTCCTCGATTGTATTCGTAACAGCAAAACGCCGACCGCCGAATGTGAAATAGGCCATCGCAGCACATTATTAGTACAATTAGGCAATATAGCCTGGAGAACCCGTCAAACGCTCGAAATTGACCCGAAAAACGGACATATCCTAAACAACAAGGCCGCCCAAAAATTGTGGGGACGCGACTACGCCAAAGGCTGGGAACCGAAAGTATAATGACGAATTACTGCATCCCGTTAGGTATGCATCGCTCGGTAGAAAAATGTCGATTCCCCATTCTCTGCATGCCGTTAGGTATGCATCGCTCGGTAGAAAAATGTCGATTCCCCATTCTCTGCATGCCGTTAGGTATGCAACCATTGATAGGTCGCATACCTACGGCATGCATATGGTTGTGGCGTAATTTCTACAAACATTGCATCCCGTTAGGGATGCTAAAGTGCAGGCATCTTGAAAATCAACCGTTTACCTGATTTCGTCATTGCGAGCCTGCGAAGCAATCCAGAAAAGGCTGACAATGAACATATTACAAACAACGTCATTGCGAGCCTGCGAAGCAATCCAGATAATTAAATAATTTAAACAACTATGAAACGAAACTTTGTAATTAAAAAATTGGCAGTTGTAACCTTTATCGGTTGCCTGCTAACCGTTGTTTGCAGCCAAACTTCTGCAAGCGACAACAAATTAACCCGAAAAGAAAAAAAAGAAGGCTGGAGCCTTCTTTTCGATGGTAAAACAATGAATGGCTGGCGACGTATCTATACCGATAGCCAGCCAAAACAAGGCTGGAGCGTAGAAAACGGTTGCCTGATTGTCGAACCCAGCAAGGGCGGAGAATCTTCTAATGGCGGCGATTTAATAACCGTCAAAGAATACGGAAACTTTGAACTTACATTCGACTTCCAACTGACGCCGGGCGCTAACAGCGGTATCAAATACTTCGTCAATGAGGCGATAGGAAACCGTAACAGCGGATATGGATACGGACCGGAATACCAAGTCATAGATGACGAAAAGGTGAGCGGTACGCTACCGGGCGGAAAATTGGCAGGATTATACGAATTGATAGACGCGCCAAGTACTAAAAAATGGAATCCACCCGGCAAATGGAACAGCGGACGTATCGTCAGCAAAGACCGCCACGTAGAACATTGGCTAAACGGGGTCTTGATGCTTCGCTACGAATTGGGCAGCGACGAATTTAAAGCATTAGTGCAAAAATCTAAATTTCGCGATACCAAAGGATATGCAGAGGTAGCAAATGGAAATATCCTGATTCAGGACCATGGCGCCAAAGTTTATTATAAAAACATCAAAATCAAGGAATTATAAAAATTATCGCCATTACGTTCATTTGAAAACCGTACCGGTGACAAAATCGCCTGTTTCCACATAACGACTGTCTTCAGTGGTCTTCTGATTGAGGATGGTTACGTTATTGAAGTTCACATGCTTCACATCATATTCCTCGTCTTCTCCGATGAGTTGTATTTTATAGGCGCCCTCTTTACCGGAAACGGTGATATTACTAAAAGTAATATTTTCGATGTATCCGGGTACTTGGGTGCGCATATATTGATTAACCACAGGTTTAAGCCGAATCAGTTCACGTTGCCCTTCGCCGTATATCCTGATATTTTCAAAAACAACATTTTCTAACCGCATATTTTCTCCCGGTTCCAATAGAAAAGCCGTCATGCTAAAATGAACGATGTCTAAATTTCTAAATATCATGTCTTTCATATACTCGGCGCGACTTTCATGACCTAAAAGGAATATGCGCGCACGGTCGCACCATAAAATCGAATTTTCAACCGTAATCCGCTCTACGTTATTCTCTACGTCGGGTAAATAGCGAATCCCTTTGGCTGCAATACAATCGTCGTCTGTTCTGATAAAACAGTTCTTTATCCAGACGTCTTGCGCGTTACAGGGATTAATGCCGTCATCGTTTTGCGCCCTTCCTGCTACGATTTTTACATTATCAACGACCACGTCTTGGGAGTGCCGTATAGGCATTGTCCATGTGGCGCATCCGCGTAATATGACATCTTTAACAACGACATGGTTGCTGTTTTCTATCAGGATTGAGTTACGCGAAAACTTCCCCCAGACAAACTCATTGCCGCAAATGATACCTCTGCCGCGAATGGTAACATGATTCCCTCTTACCTGAACACCGGCTTTTACTACCGCGCCTTCGGCAAGATAAAGTGTCTGGTTATCGCCAACAACGATTAAAGCGGTATCGGGATGATGAATACCCGGGCCGTAATAGATAAGGTTCGGGTCGCTCAAGTCTGGCTTGAAATCATCTATTTCATTGGCGAAAAGCAATAAGGGAGCATTTTTCCCGTCCGGCTCAACGATGATTTGAGCTGGTTTTTCGATAGTAAAAGTGAGTTCTTTAGTCCCCTTTTGAATGTTGCTTACGCTAACGCCGTCAGGACGTAAAACCGTATGATCAAATGCTTTTGTAGCCGATTTGATTTTTACATGCACCGGTTTGTCCATATCGAACGTGGTAAACGCGTAATGACCCCCAAAATCAAGGTTCGTCCTTTCTTTTTCCCATGGCGGGTCTTGAACCCTCGCCACATATACAAAGGCTTTTGTACCATTAATCCACACTTCATAATCTTGTGATCGAGGTTCTTCTGCCAACAGATGCTCGTATTTTGCGGGATTATACGGTTTATTACAACTGTAAAAACCGGTCATCAAAACGCAAAACAAGGCGCTAATAAGCAAATAATGAACGTTTTTGAATTGGGGTCTCATAATTGTATATCTTCTTTCGGTGCAAAATTGGTATCAAACGTCCAACAATTAGCGAGACCGTTTTGCAGTCTGAAAACGCGAATGTTATTGTAAAAATCTTCTACTGAAGAATTTTCGCGCAGTTTTTTCAGAAATGTGCGCGTGGGGTGATTGGATATTTCATCTTTCAAATCCCTGTCCATCACTTCTTCGAGCTTTCCGCGAATACGCACCTGGACGCCGGTCGACGCATCGTTGAAACACATTTGTACATTCGGATTGGCAATTATCTGCTTGTACACATCCTTAAAATCGCCGGTGTGAAACACAATACCGGTCTCATCTGCTTTGTAAAGCATCATACCGCGTACTCGCGGCTCTCCGTTCTCAACGGTTGCGAGATGAAATGCTAAATTATTGTTCAGCAAATCAAAAATCTGTTCTTTTGTCATATTTATTTCTCCTTTCATTTATGGGTGCTTTTAATATCATGTCTCGTAAACGCGGCAAAGATAGGGCTTAATTTTAATAACGCTTAATTTTCTGGTATATTTTTTACAAAAATTCTACAAAATTTATTAGAGTCATTTTTCGCCTGTTTGATATTTTCATTGGTGTCTCGCAATTTTTCATTTATCAAAAAAAATATTACCTTTGCCAAATAATCTTTAATTGGTAAACGTATGGAAAAAGAACGAAAAGAAAAGGCTTGGACAGATAAGCGATTAAGGAGAAAGGCAAAAATGATACGTCTTCTGATGGCGATTAGCAGCTTATCCTTCCTTAAAAGAAAAAAACGGCGCTACGGAAAGGAGCAGTTTTTTAATACCGACGAGGGCAGCGTGAGGACGCTGACTTACAATATGAATATTCCCTCTCCATTACCGCTATATGTGAATATGCACGGAGGTGGGTTTGTGTTGGGAAATGCTGAAATTGACGATGAGTTCATGCAATTAGTAGCCAATACTGCAAATGTGAAAATCATAAGCATTGATTATAGTCTTGCGCCGGAGTTCCCGTTTCCTAAAGCCTTTAACGAATGTTATGCCGTCATTAAATATGTAAAGGAAAATGCAGATAAGTTGGAGATAGACCCGGAGCGCATCGCTGTCGGCGGTCAAAGCGCTGGTGGTAATCTAAGCGCCGCTATTTGCCTGATGGAGCAAGAGAAAAAACAGTTGGGAATCAAAGGATTGATATTGGATTATCCTCCGTTGGATTTGTATACGGAAGCAGGGTTAAAGCCGCTTCCAAAGGGAGCGCTTCCGGTTTTTGTGTGCCGTATTTTCGACGCCTGTTATTGCAGAGACAGGGAGGCGCGAAACAATCCACTCATATCGCCGGTTTATGCCACAGTTGGCGAAGTTAGCGCTTTTCCTCCAACGCTTATTATCACCGCTAACCGTGATTCGCTGTGCGGAGAAGCCGAGCGTTTTAGGGATAAACTGATAGAAGCAGGCGTAGAAGTCACCCACAAGCGATTCGATGCCGTTCACGGATTTAACCTAAATCGCGGAGCAGATGCCGACGAATCATGGCGGATGATTATCCATCATCTAAAGCGTTGTCTGTATGGTTCTGCCTGATTTTTGCAGCCAACCAAGGCGCTATCCCTGTGAAAAGGACGACTATAAGCCATAAGTTTCCGGTAGATACATCATAAGAAACTTCTTAATCATATTGCTGAAAAGTAATACGCAGAAAAAAATTATCCAAAACCACTTTATTTGTCTTTGAACTACAAACGATATAGTTATCGTAATACTTATTATTGTGCAAGAATTTAATTACAAAAACTTTATCTCCAATATCCACCTGTGCGTCAAAATTAATATCTGTTCATATTACTGCCCTCGCCTGATTTTCTCCTTACAGAACAACCAACCGGCTCTATCCCCGAAAAGTAATTCCTATAATACACATAACGGGAACTATCATTGAGCGTCTCAACAAAAGACCACTCTAAAAAAACGTACTCGTCAGCATTCACAACCTTTGTCGGCGACCAATTCTTAAGAAGGTTCTTTATGTTTACTTCACAATCTGTAATAGAGTCGCCTATCTCATAAATGGATACTTGCCCTTTACAAAAAAATGTGTTTGATATTATTAAACACATCAATAATTTTTTTACGTATCTCATAATCATTTTATTTTAAGTACCAGAAATAATACTCCCCAAAGCGCTATCTATTGCCCATATATGAAAAAAACTTCCACCCAGCACAAAAAGATGGAAAACCGAATGGATATACGGAATTTTCTTAAACGTATAGAGCAGAGCGCCCACTACGAATGACACTCCTCCGGCAATGATATACCAAAGAATTTCTAACGCTTCCATACGATGCAACGTATCATAAAGAGGCTTAAATGCCACAAAAACAACTAATCCCATGACTACATAGCAGACCGTTTCGAGCCTGTTGCCTATCCCTTTCCCCTTCAAACTGATAAACGAACCCGCCAATGCTGCTATCCAAACGATGAAAAATAATATCCATCCCCACCATCCCGTATGGCGCAATATGGTCAGGGTAAAAAAAGTGTACGTCCCCGCAATATGAAAATAGATAGCGACATGATCGAGTTTGCGCAGAGTTTCTTTTCGCTTCCCCGCTTTACAGGCATGGTAAAAAGTAGAAGCGACGTAAGAGAAAATCATACAAACAATGTATACCGCGACGCTGCTTATAACCCAAAAATCACAGCTAAAGGCTTTAATCAAAAGCCATACGCCCGCTGCCGCTCCCAGAAGGATACCCGCTCCATGGGTCGAAAAATTAGCTATTTCTTCGTTTCGCGTATATTGTTTTTTAACCATTTTTTGAACGATTAACGCTTGTAATAATGACCTAAAGGCATGATACATAAAGGCTCTTCCTCGTCAGCAAGTTGAAGAACTTCACTAATTTTACCGTCATTGAAAGCGCCTATGGCACAAGTACCTAACCGTAATGCTTCTACTTGCAGGTAAATATTTTGAGCGGAATGACCTAAATCCATACAGACATATCTTTCACGCCCTCGATTCCCGTATTTGCCTGTCATTCTGCTAAATATCGCACTATAAATGACCGTCACAGGGGCTTCTTTCACCATACTCTGACTTAATGCCGCATCACATAGCGCTTCTCTGACATCCGTATCAATCGTCCGAACAATTTTATGCTCTTGCGAAATGTACTTATATACCCCTGCCTCAATATCTTTCACCGCTCCAACAGCCACGTAAAGGTCAAAAGGATACAAAGCCCCGGCAGAAGGAGCGGTACGCAGCCCGCCTCTCATGAAGGCTACATCAGGTCGCGGCTCCGTAACGCCGTAAGCCGCCCATAAGATTTGTGATAACTGCTCCGCAGTAATTGCTCTGTCAATAAAATTTCGGTGCGACCGGCGACTTGACATCGCCTTTTCTACACTCATCATACCATCGATATTGGGAGACGGTAAGATATAAGTCAGCGGAGCATCAGCAGTCTTGGTTAATGCCGTCTGATTCAACGCATTTTTAGAAGATTCATTGTCACATGCAGCGAGTGACATCAGGATTAAGAGCCATAACAGGCTGCTTTTTTTGAGTAAATTTTTCATTTTCATTGTTTTAAATTATTTTTTGTTTTCTTCGTTTTCGCTTTTTCATCCTCTCTCTGTGAAACTCTCTGTGTTCTCCGTGCCTCTGTGCTGAAAAAAATCAATAAATCGCAACAACACAAAACCGATTCCCAGTATCTTTAAAATTTATATTTCGCTCCAATAGTGAAGATTTGCGTTTCGTAAAAATTTTGGTAATCTACCGTAGAGCCATCTGTCTTCTCTATTTTTTGGTCAATACCCATCGTATTGAAAATGTCAGTAGCAGAAAAATTTAATTCTAATTTTCCTTTCATAAGACTCTTCTTTGCCCCAATATCTATTCCCCATCTGGAATATTCTATTCCCTGAGGCACCTTTTTATCTGAAAAATAGACGCCGTTCAACTCTATTTGAAGGTCTTTGGGCAGCATCAACCGGTTGCTCAATTTACCGAACCATGGCGTATCCACTTTTTTATTCGTCATGTAATGCACAGGATTAGTAGGGTCGGGGAAAGTGAAATCGCCCTCATGCGCGAAAATTATGCTGCGATAAACGTTAGCGCTTGCCGACATTCTCCATATTTTAACAATCTTCTGTTCCAATATCAGTTCCATACCGGCATTCACAGCGCGTCCCATATTGTCGTAAGCCTTTATCTCCCGTCTTATGATGGAATTGTCCGTCGGGTCTTGAAAATAGATGCGTGTATAATAGGCGTCTATGTTCTTGAAATAGGCGGCAGCAAAAAACGAACCAGTGTTCCAAAAACCCTTGTACGCCGCCTCAACACTCTGCGTATATTGGGGACGAAGACCGGGATTCCCGATTTTCAACATCACGGGGTCGTCGTATTTAGGAAATATACGAAGTACATCTTCCCAGGGACGGTCAATCCGGCGGTTGTAGAAGAGCGACAGTTTGTTATACGGGTTTATCTTGTAAGTCAGCCTTATATTCGGGAAAAGGTCGAAATAATCGTATTTGTTGTTGTGGAAGTAAACGTTTGGCGCGAAACTGTACTCCACCGTCACATACTCCCCGCGAAGACCAGCCTCGACGTCTATTTTGGCAAACTCGGCAACTAAATTCGCATACATCCCAAAAAGGTTCTCATCCCATTGCGACCAGTCGCCATAATCGAAATCGAAATTTGAATTACCCGGCATCCTTGTCATGATATACGTAATAGGCATGTGACGCAGGCGCATCTGTACCCCTGTTTCGAGGCGTCCGAAAGGGAGAGGTTGCGCATAGTCGCTCGATAGCGACCAGATATATTCGGGCGCCATGACCCATGTTTTTTCCTTACCATGTAAGGGATATTCAGGTGTACCGGTACTGAAAAGATTGTAGGTCTCGTCTTCCCAGCCTTTGGTGAAAAAAATCTGTGAGTTGAGTTCATGTCCGGGTTGCTCAAATAGGAGTTTGTGCTGCAAAGTGACGTTTGTAAATCCCGTTCCTTCGCTCTCGTTGAACCCCCATTTACGTATGGGCTGTTCATAATTTCTGTCTTTGAAGTACCAAACCCTCGTAGTGTCAATATGCCATTCGTAGTCGTAGATGCCGAAAAGGGTGAAGGTTTGGTTTTTAGTAGGATACCAGTCAATCCCTAATTTAACGTTATAATGGTTTTGAGAGCGGTTTTCAGCCACTTGACTTTCATATATCGAACCGTCAGTATAGTGTCGCGTCGAAAATTCGTTATTAGGCAGCCGATGTTGGCGTATCCAGTAAGATTGGAGAAAGATATTGTATTTATCTTTTTTGTAATTCAGGTTCAACGAGGGCGTATATTTCATATTGTTCGAGAAACTGGGCATCCCGGTCGGAAGGTCGTCTTTTCGTTTGGTGAGTTGACCGATACCGTAGGTAAAACCGGCGTCGCCGTTGAAGCCCGTTTTCTTTTCCTGTTTGAATTTGATGTTGACGATGCCCGCCATGCCTGCTGCATCATATTTTGCAGATGGATTGTTGATAATCTCTATGCTTTCTATCTGTGAAGCAGGGATATTATCCAACCCTTTTTGCTCTCCAAACCCTGTGAGGCTCGACTGTTTGCCATCAATGAGAATCACCACCTTATCGCTGCCTCTGATGCTGAGTTTGCTGTCCTGGTCTACCGTTAGCCCCGGAAGTGATTTCATGACATCTAATACCGAACCGCCGGCATTTACTGCCAATTCAGCCGCCGAATAAGTTTTTTTATCAAGCGCCGCCGAAACAGTAGCCCTTTGACCTGAAACAGATACTTCTTCTAACTGAACGATAGACTGTGACAGATAAATATCACCCAGATTAAGCGACTGGTTCAGCGTCCCTGCTATGATACGCTTCTGAAATCGCTCATATCCAATAAAAACAATTTGGACATCATACTCGCCGGGCGTCAGATTCGTAATAATAAACCGCCCCTCATCATTGGTGATAACGCCCGATACTAACTCGCTCCCCGATGCCTTAACGACCGTAACAGTCGAAAAAGGCAACGGTTCTTTGTCCGTCTGACAAAATACCCTCCCGGAAACAGTGACTTGTGAAAAAGTACCGAAAACACAAAACAAAAAACCTAATAATCCTACAAATCTTTTCATTGAATTAATATTTACAATTTACCACAATAATTTTGTGCTCTTTGTGTAAAACCTTTGTGTTCTTTGTGGTTAATCAATCAAACTTCATCTTCACTAAAACAGGGTTATCCTCCGCATGAAGCGTTTGAATCAATTCTTTCAAATCGCCCCTTAATTCGCCTTTTTCGTCCAAATTATACAAAAAAGTAACATCATACTGAGTGATACCGGTATTCTCAGGCGTTATTGCATCTAAAATCATAACGTTTGTAGAAGACGCTATATCCCTGTTTTTCAGTCTGTATTCATTGACTTCACCGGTTCTGAAATCATACATTAATTGCTTTTGAAAAATATCTCCACCATTTTTTAACGCATCGTAGTCCATGTGATGTACGCCAAACAACATAAACCTATCCGTTGCTAAAAAATTGGATATTAGGATTTTAGGGTCTGTGCTTTGCATCGGTGGCTTTCTGACTATCATCGGCTGAAGTTCCTTTTGAGGCGTTAACCTGTAAATGGTATCGGCAGACCAGTCTGCAATCAGGAAATTCTTTCCATAAGAGCGATTATAGCTTATGTTCATTGTCATTATACGCATTTCCGGTTGTCCGTCTCGTTCGCCTTTCCATACAGCGGCATTGGATATTCTGACCGGTAAATGGATATTCAAACTGTCTGTAAAACTCCCGTCCTTTTTCGACATAAACAGATAAGGCTTGTTGGCATATTCTTCCATCAATAAAATGCCATAGACATCGTAAATCAAAAGCGTTTCATCATCGAAGTTGTACAAATTAGGCCAAAAATTGGGAGGGCATGGGAGTGTGCGCTTATGTTCTCCGTTTTCAGCAAAAACAAGAATTTTAGGGTTGGCAGAAAACCGGTCGTTGACAAATATTTCTTTTGCCTTTTCGTCAAATGCAACGCTGTATACACGATTATACTCCATCGGACCCTGCCCTTTGTGATTGAAACTGTATTTCCATTTACCCTTTCCGTCATATACAAAAATATCGCCCGCAGTAAAATGTGCTGCAATGATATAATTATCCGACACGTAATATATCTTCAATGAACTCCCCATCAGCGCATTGTCATTCGTTTCAAAGGGGATGTATTCCACTTTGGCGATGTCCTGCAAATAAAACTCCTTTTGGGAATAGTCTTTGGTAACATCTATTTCCGCCAGCTCTCCCGATCCATACTTTCCGGTACCGGGATTGCATTGTAAAAGTACCGACATTGCTATAAATAGCGCCGTTATTTTCATACCCAACCTTTCGTTGAAATAGTCTCCGATACGTTTCGTTATCTGCTCATGCTTTTCCATTGTCTCTTAATTTTTTGCAAAGGTACGGTTTTTTACTGAAAAAAGAATAAAAGAATTTTCAAATCACCGACAACGCCCGAATTTATAACCGTCGTGAAAACTCATTTTGGTAATTTTTCCCTACAGGTATGCGTTGTCCTGCAAGTTTTATAACATTCCGTTCAATGGATTCGATTTTATCCATAGCCACGATATACGATTTATGTACCCTGACGAAGTTCTCCAATGGCAAAATCTGCTCCATGCTCTGAAAATTCTGAATTGTCATAATTTTTGCTTTTCGGGTGACTATCCGCAGATATGCCCCTTGTCCCTCTATATAAAGAATATCCGAAAAATCAACCCGCTCCATACGGTATTCCGTTTTTACAAACATGTAATCTTTCGCGGTTTTTACCTGCATTTCCGCCTGTACCTTGTCTATCGCCTTCAGAAAACGCTCGAATGAGTAGGGCTTTAGCAAATAATCCGTAACATTGTGGTCGAACCCCTGCACAGCATATTGATTGTAAGCCGAAACAATGATAATTTTTGGACGATACTGTAAGGCTTCGATAAATTGCAACCCTG
>Ga0099364_10004121_pt1 | contig 22094 bp, 26 predicted proteins | sample TergutTh196P3_FD_73070 | JGI IMG/M metagenome (GOLD analysis project Ga0099364, IMG submission 73070) | Microcerotermes parvus P3 segment gut microbial communities from Pointe-Noire, Republic of the Congo - Th196 P3 | ecosystem: Host-associated > Arthropoda: Insects > Digestive system > Gut ...
CTGTCCGCGGAGCCCGACGACCCCAGCACGCCGAAGAGACCCACGAACAAGAAGGCCCTCGTCGGGATCCTCGGCGGGATCCTGGTCGTCGCGCTCGCCATCGGCACCGTGCTGTTCATCAACCGCGGCGACAAACATGACGCCTCGCCCAGAGGCTCGAAGGGTAGCAGCCCCGCCTCCAGCGAACCACCGATACCGCAGGACGTCCGACCCGGCACGTGCTACAAGTCCACCGAATCCATCGCCCACAACAGGAACAATTTCTTCCGCGACATGAACAAGGTGGACTGCGACGTCCCGCACATGCTGGAGGTCATCAGCACCTTCACCTGGGACAAAGCCCCCACCGACCGGGACGACCCGATAGTAGCCGCCCAGATCAGCAGCTGCTGGGACGATGTGATCAAGCCCGAGATCAACGCCGCCGCACCGGCCGGTACGCCCCCAGACGAGAAGTTGTTGTCTGATTCTCAGGCCGATGTCTGGTACCCGACCCCCGCCCAGATCGCCGCAGGCAAGAACACGGGGTACTGCGTTCTGCTCCCGGACAACTACTCCTACACGGACGACGATTCCGACGATCCGGTCCTGCTCGGCTCACTGACGCGCGGCACCTACCGCGGTATCCCCACCGAGGCAGAGGCATACCGGGCCAAGTTCGACCCCGAGACCATGCTGACGTGCCAGGGCGGTTCGCTGACCATCGACGACACCTATTCGCACGACCGCGTCCTCGTCGTCGACAACTGCGAGAGCATCGTAGTGGATGCGCGCCATGCGGAGATCCTCGCGCAGGACGTCGGCGCCGTCACTATCAACGGCTACTATTCCGAGCTCCGGGCTCACGGGATATCGAACAGTATCGAGATCTCCAGCGACAGTTCCAATAACAAAGTGTACTGGGAGGTCGGAGACCCCGCAGTGGTCGGCGGCGGGGGTTCTAGCAAGGTGCTTCGGTACTGAACTACGGCACCCGCAAGACCCCCTACAGTCCGGGCATGGCTGGGGACCCCACCCACGCGTCACCCTGACTTCTCCTGGCTCAACCAGGTCTCGCCGAGCCGCTCCACCGCCATCTTGTGCTCTACCGCGTCGACGATGTACGCCGAGACTCCGCGCCGTCCGGCTCGTGCCCGTAGCTCGGTCACCACCGAGGTAGGGAAGGGAGCGAGACCGAGATGCGCGTGCTCGTGTCGTTACCGGCCATGTCGCGAGTCTGGTGGGCCAGCGACGTCTGCCTGTCGCGACATGAATCGCTGAGGTCGCGACGAACCGTCCCCAGCCCACGGTGGTGACGGGTTCGTACCAGGGCGCCTGCGGGGTGGTGCCGTGAAGCATCAGAGTGGTCAGCAGGACGAGACGAGAGGACGCCATGCCTGCCGCACCTACCCAGACCTCCCAGCCGCGGCCCGTACCAGATCCGGGGCTGGTCACCCAGGTACGGGCCCGGCTGGGCGGACGCACCGACCCGGCACAGGTCGCGGCCGAGGTCGTCGCCGCGCTGGCCGGGTCGGCCCGGCTGCTCGGCCCCCGCGCCCTGGCCAGCACCGTCGCGGCCGTGCGCGACGAGGTGGTCGGCGCCGGCCCGCTGCAGCCCCTGCTGGACGACCCGCAGGTCTGCGACGTGCTGGTGAACGGCCCGCACGAGGTGTGGGTCGAACGCGCCGGGTCGCTGGTCCGGGTCCCGGTCGACCTGGGCGACGCGGCCGGGGTGCGGGCCCTGGCGATGCGGCTGGCCGCCGTGGCCGGGCAGCGGCTGGACGACGCCTGCCCGGCGGTGGACGGGCGCCTGCCCGACGGCACCCGGCTGCACGCGCTGCTGCCGCCGCTGGCCGGGGACTGCACCGTGCTGTCCCTGCGGGTACCCCGGGCACGACCGTTCACCCTGACCGAGCTGGTCGAGGTCGGCACGGTCGCCCCGGCGCTGGCCCCGGTGCTCGGCACCCTGGTGGCACAGCAGGCGAACCTGCTGGTCACCGGCCCCACCGGAGTGGGCAAGACGACCCTGCTGGCCGCCCTGCTCGGTGAGGTGCCACCGGACCAGCGGATCGTCGTGGTCGAGGAAGCCCGCGAGCTGAGCGTCACCCACCCGCACGTGGTGCACCTGGCGACCCGGACCGCCAACGTCGAGGGCGCCGGGACGGTGGGGCTGACGGCGCTGGTACGTCACGCGCTGCGGATGCGCCCGGACCGGATCGTCCTGGGCGAGTGCCGCGGCGCCGAGGTGCGCGAGGTGCTGGCGGCGCTGAACACCGGTCACGAGGGCGGCTGCGCCACCCTGCACGCCAACGCCGCCACCGACGTGCCCGCCCGGCTGGAGGCCCTGGGGGCGCTGGCCGGGATGGACCGCCAGACCGTCGCCGCACAGGCCGCCAGCGCCCTGGACGTCGTGGTGCACCTGCGCCGGGCGGCGGGACGCCGGTACGTGGCCGAGGTCGGAGTCGTGGGACGGGCCGGTGATGGCGCCCTCACGGTCGAGGTGGCGGTCGCGGTCGACCCCACCGGGACAGCGGTGCCCGGCCCCGGGTGGGACCGGCTGGCCGTCCGGCCCGCCACCGGGCGGTTGCGACTGGTGGACGGTGCGTCATGACGGGAGGTGTCGTAGCGCTGCTGCTGGCCGCCGCGACGTTGGTGCTGGTCGGCCCGTGGCGTCGGGTGAGCCAGCCCGACCGGTCGGCCGGAACCGCCGCACCACCGGCGGACCTGGCGGCTGTCGTCGCCGGGGTGGCCTCCCGGCTGCGCACCGGGGTCCGGGTGGGTGACGCCTGGTCGCAGGTCCTGGGCGTACCGGTGGGTGACGACGGCCCGGACGTCCGACAGCTGCGAGCCGTCAGCCCGCCCCGGCCCGGCCCCGCCGGTCAGCGGAGCGGACGGTGGCGTCCCGTCCCCCAGGTGCCAGGTGCGGCCGGCCGGGCCCAGGCTGTGGTCTGCGCCAACCGGATGGCGGCCGAGCTGGGCGCTCCCCTGGCGCCGGTGCTGGACACGGTCGCTCAGGCCCTGGCGGCCGACGCCGAGGCGGCGGCCGAGCTGAGCACAGCGCTGGCCGGTCCCCAGGCCAGTGCCCGGCTGGTCGGCTGGCTGCCGCTGCTCGGCCTGGTCCTGGGTGTGGTCGTCGGGGCCGACCCGGTGGCAGTGCTCACCGACGGCGGACCCGGCACAGCAGCCGGGATCGTCGGGGTGACACTGTTCGTGGTCGGCCGGACGTGGTCCCGGGCACTGGTGGACCGGGCTCGGCGGTGGCAGCGATGACGACCCTGCTCAGCGCTCTCCTGCTCGGGACTGCCCTGCTGCCGTGGACGGCACGCCGCGCTGCCCCCGTCCCGTCGCCCGCGCCCGACGGCCCGGCCGACCCACCCGACCCGGTGCTCCTGCTGGCCCTGCTCGACGCCGCGGTCGGCGCGGGCGCACCGGTCCCCCGCGCGCTGCAGGCCGTCGGCACGGCGGTGGGCGGCCCGGTCGGCGACGCGCTGGCCACCGTCGGCGGACGCCTGACGCTGGGCGCGGCCTGGTCCGAAGCGGTCGCCGCCGCCCCCGACGGCCTGCGCCACCCGCTCGACCCGCTGGGTGCGGCCTGGTCCACTGGGGCCGCCCCCGGCCCGCTGCTGCGCCAGGCCGCCGAACGCCTGGTCCGGGAACGTCGCGACCTGGCCCGGGTGGCCGCGGCCCGCCTCGGGGTACGGCTGGTCCTGCCCCTGGGCCTGTGCCTGCTGCCGTCGTTCGTCCTGCTCGGCCTGGTCCCGGTGGTGCTGTCCCTGGCCGGCACCTTCCTCGGAGGCTGAACCGACATGCCTGTCGCCTTCTGGCTGCGCCGCGTCGGGCGTGGCGCTGGGTTCGCGCCGAGGTCGAGGTCACGAACTGTTCGTGGCCGGACTGCGTGGCACCGGCTTCGAGAACCGAAGACACCGACGACGAGAGGGGTAGTAGGCAGAAAACCGCATTTGACCTGCGGGAACGTCTCATGGTCTGGCGATTTTCCGTTTACGATATTAGTATGGTGAGGTTGGAGTGGGCGCCGAGCGCGGACAACCACGACATCGCGCACGAGGACGCGACCCACGCGATGAGCGAGGGTCGCCGGTGGTTCGTGGCGAAGTTCGAGACCTCGCGCATCGCCGGGTACCCGGACCCGTCGCTGTTCGTCGGGTACGCCCGTGACGGGGTGACGTTGTTGGAGGTGATGGTCGTGCCGAAGGACGCTGTGGACGCCCTGGTCGTGTACCACGTCATGCAGGCGCGGCCGAGGATCGTGGACCTGGCCCGTCGCCGGGGCCGCAGGAAGGAGCAACGCCCATGAGCAGCAGCCTGACCCCCGAAGAGGTCGCCGCGTTCGAGGCGGAGGCCGCGCGGGTCGCGGCCGACGACTACGAGCCGGTGCCGCCGCCCGGCGCCGACGACGACCAGACCGACCCGGACGAGTTCCTGGCCCCGTGGCTGCCCGAACTGACCGAGATCGCACGCGGCCGGGGGCGCCCGAGCCTGTCGGGCGAAGGGCCGTCACCGGCCCGCATGGTCCGCCTGCCCGCCAGTCTCGACGCCGAGCTGACCGCCCGCGCCACCGCCGAGGGGCGACCTATGAGCGCGCTGGTGCGCGACGCCGTGAGCCAGTACCTGCGAGCCGGGTGACGGTCGGCAAGAAGAAGGCACAGACGTCTCGGCTCAGGCCAGACGCTGGGCCGGGGACCGTCGTGCGGTGACCGCGGGGTCGGTCACGACCACCTCGGACAGGGCCGCGTCGATGCGGGTCATCAGCTCAGGCGGGATCTCGACACCTGAGGCGGCGACGTTCTCGGCCACCTGCTCGGGGCGGGAGGCACCGACGATGGCCGCGGCGACGTTGTCGTTGGCCAGCACCCAGGCGACGGCCAGCTGGGCCATGGTCAGGCCCAGCTCGTCGGCCACCGGGCGCAGCCGGGCCACCGCGGTCAGGACCTTGTCGTCCAGGACGCGAGACATGAACCCGCCGCCGGTGGGGTCGGTGGCGCGGGACCCGGCCGGTCGGGGCGCGCCCGGGGCGTACTTGCCGGACAGCACCCCCTGGGCCAGGGGCGAGAACACGATCTGCGACAGTCCCAGGTCGCGGGAGGCCGGGACCACCTCGGCCTCGATCACCCGGAACAGCATCGAGTACTCCGGCTGGTTCGACACCAGCGGGACACCCATCTGGCGGGCCAGGGCCTGCCCGGCCTGCAGCTGGTCGGCGGTCCACTCGCTGACCCCGACGTACAGGGCCTTGCCCGCGCGCACCACGTCGGCGAAGGCCCCCATGGTCTCTTCCAGGGGCGTGGTGTGGTCGTAGCGGTGCGCCTGGTACAGGTCGACGTAGTCGGTGCGCAGCCGCCGCAGCGAGGCATCGATCGACTCGCGGATGTGCTTGCGGGACAGCCCGGTGTCGTTCGGGCCCTTGGGACCGGTCGGGTAGAAGACCTTGGTGCACAGCTCCAGGGACTCCCGGCGCTGCCCGGCCAGGGCGGTGCCCAGCACGGTCTCGGCCGCCCCGTCGGCGTAGACGTCGGCGGTGTCGAAGGTGGTGATCCCCGCGTCGAGCGCCGCACGGACGCAGGCGCCGGCCGCGGCGTCGTCCACCTGCGCCCCGTGGGTCAGCCAGTTGCCGTAGGCGATCTCAGAGATCTTCAGACCAGAACGACCAAGGTGTCGGTAGCGCATCGCCCCATCATGTCACTGTCGCCGAGGGACGAAGTTCCGGACGAGGGACGAAGCAATAGGTTCGTCCCTCGTCCGGAACTTCGTCCCTCAGATTCAGCGCAGGTTGTAGGTGGCGATGGAGACCGCGACGTAGTGGCAGGTGTACCCGGCGACGGTGAGCGAGTGGAAGATCTCGTGGAAGCCGAACCAGCGCGGCGACGGATCCGGTCGCTTCAGGCCGTAGACCACTGCGCCCAGGGTGTAGGCCAGGCCGCCGGCGATCACCAGCCACAGCACCCCCGCCCCCCCGGCGCGGGCGAACTGCGGCAGGAAGGCGACGGCGACCCAGCCCAGCGCCACGTAGATCGGCACGTACAGCCAGCGCGGCGCGTGCAGCCAGAAGATCCGCATGAGCAGGCCGACCAGCGCCCCGGACCACACGATGATCAGCAGCGTCCGGGCGGTGCCGGCGTCGAGCAGGATCACCGACAGCGGCGTGTACGTCCCGGCGATGATGAGGAAGATGTTGGTGTGGTCCATCCGGCGCAGCACCCCGGCCACCTGGGGCGACCAGGTGCCCCGGTGGTAGACCGCGCTGGTGCCGAACAGCAGCACCGCGCTGATCGCGAACACGACGTTGGCCCAGCGTGAGGCGGACGTCGGCGACAGCGCGACGAGCACGATCCCGGCCGCCAGCACGAACGGCGAGACCCCGGCGTGGATCCAGCCCCGCAGCTTGGGTTTCAGTGTGGCGGCGACGTGCCCGACGCGGTCGCCGACGGCCTCGACCGCACGGGACAGACCGTCGTGCCGCTGGGACGATCGTGCATCGGCTGCCGCCATCGCGCTCCTGCCTGGTACCTCGAGGGAACTTACTTCTCCGTAGGTTACGTCACCGTAGGTTGTCAGTCGAACCACCCGGTACGTTCTTCACCACGTGGCGTTCTTCACCATGCCTCCTCATCGCGCCTGCCCGCCGCCCCGACCGGTCGGGGCCTGGAGCTCGGTACAGTCTTCGGTACGGCCGCCCGCGTCCGTTCGTGGGTGCCGCGTGAGGGAGCGTCGCGTGCGTCTGCCGCATCCGTTGTACGGGCTGTACGAACGTCGCCTGGCTGCCGGGCTACCCCTGGACCGGACGCCGCGCCACGTCGGGGTGATCCTCGACGGCAACCGGCGCTGGGCCCGCGTCTCGGGGGTGTCGTCGGCCAGGGGGCACCGCGCGGGGGCGCAGAAGATCGTCGAGGTACTGGGCTGGAGCGAGGACGTCGGCGTCGAGGTGGTCACGCTGTGGATGCTGTCCACCGACAACCTGGCCCGCAGCCCTGACGAGCTGGGCCCGCTGCTGACCATCATCGAGGACGCGGTGCGCGACCTGGCCGCCACCCGGCGCTGGCGGCTGCAGCCGATGGGCTCGCTGGACCTGCTGCCCGACCGCACCGTCCAGGCGCTGGAGGCGGCGCAGGCCGCGACCGCGGACGTCCGGGGGCTGCACGTCAACATCGCGGTCGGCTACGGCGGGCGGCAGGAGATCACCGACGCTGTGCGCACCGTGCTGCGCCAGCAGGCCGCCGCCGGGGCCACCCTGGCCGAGCTGGCCGAGGACTTCGACGTCGACCACATCGCCGAGCACCTGTACACCCGGGGCCAGCCGGACCCCGACCTGGTGATCCGCACCTCCGGGGAGCAGCGCCTGTCGGGCTTCATGCTCTGGCAGTCGGCTCACTCCGAGTTCTACTTCTGCGAGGCGTACTGGCCCGACTTCCGTCGCGTCGACTTCCTGCGCGCCGTGCGCTCCTACACCCAGCGCGAGCGCCGTCGGGGGCGGTAGCGGTCGAGCCGTCCTGGCCCGGGTCGGGTCGGCGGGAGGCTGCTCCGCGCTCCCGTCGCGCCCCGGGAGGTCCGGTTCAGGCCGGGTCTGGACGGATCTTGAGACGTCATGTAGCTGGCTGACCAATGGCGACGTGCAGTGCGACACCGTCCGGGCCAGACGCCGACCCGGGCGACGCCGATCCCAGGGGGACCGCACGTCCGCGCACGTCACACCGCCCTGCCGACCATGACGACACCAGGCTTCCCGCTGCCTGGCGCGGCGGCGGCATGACCCGTTCGGCCGTGTCGGCTGACGCCGATCGGGACCGACCACTCGCCCGAACGTGCGAATCGCCCCAATTCGTCCCCCAGATCTCCCCCAGACGGGGTACCGAGCAGCGACAATAGGACTGTGCTGAGCGCGGAGGATGTCGAGCGGGTCAGGTTTGGGGCCACCAAGTTCCGGGAGGGCTACGACCAGGACGAGGTCGACGACATGCTGGACCGGATCGTGGCGACGTTGCGCCACGACACCAGTCGGCGTGCCGTCACGGCGGACGAGGTCTACACCACGACCTTCTCCTCCACCCGGTTCCGGGAGGGCTACGACCCGGACGAGGTCGACGACTTCCTGGACAAGGTCATCGAGACCCTGGAAGAGGTCGAGCGCGGACAGGCGCCGAAGGTCCCGTCGGCCCGGCACGAACCGGCCCGGCACGAACCACCGGTCAGGCACGAACCGGTCAGGCACGAACCACCCCGGCACGAACCCGAGCCGGTACCGCGGCCCGCCACGACGACGACCACCTTCACCAGCGGCCCGACCCCACCCCGTCCGGCCGTCGAGGCCCAGCAGACCACGATGATCCGGCCACCGGTCGCCGAGCCGACCTGGACCGATCCGGCCTGGGACGAACCCGTCTGGGACGAACCGTCCAGGCCCACCCCCCCTCCGGCCCGTCCGCCCGTCGCCACGCCCGCACCGGCCCGGCCGCGCCCCACCCAGCCACGGGCCAACCCGTCACCGGTCTCGGCCGTACCGGGCTACAGCACGCCCGCCCGCCCGGAACCGAGCCTGCCGGCCATGCCCGCCGCGGCGATCGCCACCCGGCTGCAGCTGGCCCGGGCGACCCTGCCCACCGAGACCCGCGACACCCTGGTGGTCGAGCTGCCCGACGGCAGCCTGCGCTCCGTGATCGACGTGCAGACCGGCCGGGAGGGCATCGTCCTGGTCCTCAGCTGAGCCCGGACCCCCTTACCGGGACCTCACCCAGCCCAGGTCGACGGGCAGCCGCAGGACGTCGCCGACGACGGTCCGCAGCCCCGGCAGCGTCCAGGTCCGGTGCACCGCCCGCAGGCAGGCCCGACGTTCGGCCGGGTCCAGCCCGGCGTCCCGGGCGCCGTCGCGCACCGCGCGGTACACCAGCGGGATCTTGCGGGTGTACGGGAACACCACGTGGGGACGGTTCGGGTCGACCCAGACCGCCTCGGAGCGTCGTTCGCCCCCGGCCCGTCCGGCGTGCTCGCGGATGTGCTGCACCGCCTCGTCCACGAGCCGCACCCGGCCGCGCACCGCCAGGGCGGCGGGCAGCACGAACTCCCCCGAGGTGGACACCCGGATACCGCCCGCGGCCCGCACCACCGGGGTGCGGAACAGGCCGAACTGGACGGGCCACAGCAGCCCTCCGAGCAGCCGCCCCACCCGTTCGTGCGCCGGGCCGACCAGGTCGACGTACAGGTGCTCCGGGTAGCGGCCCCGGTCGGTGCCGCTCTCGTCCAGCCGCAGCACCACCGGCACCGCCGCGACCGCGTCGTCGTCGTCGTCCAGCGCCGCGACCAGGGCCGACACCATGCCTGGGGCGCACACGTCGTCGTGGAACGCCCATTTGAACAGCTCGCCGGAGGCCGCGTCCAGGAGGGCGTTGGAGTTGCGGCCGCCGCCGATGTTCTCGTCCTGGCGCAGCACCGTGACCCGCGGGTCGCGGGCGGCGAAGTCGGCGGCGATCTGGGGCGTGGCGTCGGTGGAGGCGTTGTCGCTGACCAGGATCTCCATGTCCTCGAAGTCCTGCTCGACCAGGGCGGCCAGGGCCTGGGCCAGGTACCGCTCGCCGTTGTAGACCGGTACGGCCATGGTCACCCGTGGGTTCGACCTCATCGCCTCTCCAGCACTCTGTCCAGCAGAGTGGCCACCGCTGCCACCTCGGCTCCAACCGATGTCCGCGCCGCCTGGCACACCTGGTCGCAGGCGGGTCCGGCGCGTCCCGCGTCCGCGCGGGCCGCCGCCACCGCCGCCAGCACCTCGTCGGCGCTCACCGTCGCGATGTCTAGCACGTAGTCGTCCAGACCGGCCTGGGCGAGCAGCGCCGCGTCCTTGGCGGCATGGGCGACCGCGACCGGGATGCGCCCGGCCAGCAGCGTCCCGACCAGGGCATGATAGCGGCTGGCGACCACGACGTCGGCGTCTGCCAGGACGGCCAGCAGGCTGTCCAGGTCGGCGGGTCGGGCCGTCAGCGGCGCCGGACCGTCCAGCCGGGCCAGCACCTCGTCGGTCATGGCCAGGTCCGAGTCGTCCATGACGACCATCGTCACCGCGTCGCCCGCCGCGGCCAGCCGGTCGACGGCCTGGGCCAGGACCGCGGCGTACCGGGCCCGGCCGCGGTCGACCGGCAGGTTGACGACCGACACCACCACCTGCCCGCCGGACGCCGCCGGGACGACCGGGCGCGGATCGGTGGCCAGCACGAGATCGTGCACCAGCCGGTCGTGGGTCACGTCCAGCCCGGCCCGGCCCATCGCGTCGCGGGTCATGGTGTCGCGGAACGAGCGGCGCCGCGCCCCCCGGGCCGCCCAGGCCGCGACCCAGGCGGGCAGCCGGTGCCCGTACGGCGAACCGCCCAGCCCCATCCAGACCAGCGGCACCCGGCGGGCCCGGCAGGCGAACGACAGCAGCACCAGCCACACCAGGTGACCGCCGGGCAGCAGGGCCGTCGCCTCTTCCAGGAGACCGGTACCGGGCACCACCACCAGGTCGAACCGGGACACCACACGGAGCATGACGACCAGGTCCACCAGCTTGGCCCAGAGACGGCCCGGCAGCGAACCACCGTGCGGCCTGGCGAAAGGCACCGCGGGCAGGCCCAGCGCCTGCTCGGTGCGGCCGGTGTCGCGGACCATGACGGAGAACTCGGCCTCGGGCACCTGCTGGGCCAGGCGTTCCTGGGCCGCCCGGCACGACATATCGTTGCCGAGGTTACCGTGGCCGAACTCGCCGAACAGCGCGACCTGCAGCGTCACCCCGACCTCGTCTCTCCGCGCGTCCCCACCCTGACGTGCACTACGGCGGGCACGTCCGTGTGTACGTCTGGCTGCCATTCTGGGGGCGGCACGGGCGAGCGGTGGCACGTTCTGGCGGTCTTTCACCCGAAACACCCGGATCGGTGGATCCGGCGCTAAGGTGGCGACGACGATCCGACCACCGGAGGGGACTCCATGACGCACTCGCTCGCCGAACCGATCCCGACCTGGACCGACCGGTGGTCGGGCGAACCCGGCGGCGCGGTGGTGCTGGACCTGGGCACCCAGCCTCCGTCCGACCTGTTCCCCGCCCCCGACGACCCGCTGCCCGACCCGGCCTACCCGCTGCGCATGGTGCTGAGCCAGGTCAGCGGCCTGCTCCAGCTGGAGGACGACCCCACCGAGCCCGAGGAGCCGCTGGGCGTCGAACCGGCCGCCCTGGTGCGCCAGGCCGAGCGGTGCGTCGCCGACGCCACCACCGCCGGGTACGTGCGCGACGGGGTGCGGGTGCTGGAGTACCCCAGCCCGCACGGCGGGTCGTGGCGTTCTCTGCTGGTCGAGCGCGGCGCGGTGATGGCCGACGCGGGACCGGTGGACCTCGTCGTCGACGTCCACGGCATGATGCACGACCGCGACCAGCAGGCCGCGTTCGTGGAGCGTCGGGACCACCTGGGGCCCGACGGGGTGATGGTCATGATGATCCACGACGTGGCGTCGATCGTCCGCCTCGGCATGTGGAACGCGCTCAAGAGCGGGCACTTCGCCTACTACTCGGTCCCGGCGCTGGTGTCGATGGGCCAGCAGATCGGGCTGGTCGGGATCGGCGCCTGGCAGTACTCCCTGTACGGCGACCGCGGCACGACGCTGCTGGCCTTCGCCCGGGCCGGGTCGCGCTGGGGCAAGCAGGCCCCGGTGGTCACCGACCTGGTCACCTCCCAGACCGCCGAAGGCATCTGCGACCCGACACGCGTGGCCACCCTGGCCCAGGCGCTGGCCACGTCGGTCAGCGCCATCCGGTCCTACCTGGACGGGGCCAGGGCCGCCGGGCTGACCGTCGCCGGGTACGGCGCGGCATCACGCACCTCCGCCCTGCTGGTCAGCGCGCAGGTCACGACCGACGACCTGGTCGGCATCGCCGACGCCGCCACCGGCAAGCACGGCCGCACCATGCCCGGTAACCGCATCCCCATCTGGTCGCCCGCCCAGCTGGTCGAGGCCCGTCCCGACCGGGTCCTGCTGTTCGTCCCCGACCTGCTGCCCGAGGTCCGCGCCACCTACCCCCAGATCGAGGAGAACGGGGGACGCTGGGTCGTCATGGACCCCAACCCGCGTGAGGTGTGAGCGGTTGAGCCCTCTTCGCTTGGGTCGGGGTCGGCGGGGGCGTGGGCCCACGGCGCGAGAGGCTCCGCGCGGCGAAGCTGGGTGGAGTAGCGCTGGGGACTCTGCCCGGGCTCGCTGCGCGAGCCTTTGACGCCCACCACTCCGGAGGTGGCGCCCCCGCCGACCCCTTGCGCTTCCGTCTCACCTTGGAGGTCTTGAACTACCGCACGCCTCGGCTTCGCCGTCGCTGGACAAGGGCTGGAGCGGGGCGAAAACAGGTTGCCTGGTGACGAGGCTGGCTGCCAGGGTGTTGGCTCGTGACTGCGCAGCTGATCGACGCCGTTCTCGGGTCCGTTCCGGGCACCGAGCAGTTGGCGCCTGCGCTGACCCTGCCGGCGATCGACGCCAACCTCGGGACGTTCCCCAGCACCGAGCGCTGGGTGGCGCTCGGTTTTGCCGAGGCTGTGGTCCGCGGGCAGGAGCCGTTCACAGCCGAAGTGATGCTGAAGCACCAGTTCGACCGGGCCACGCTGCTGCCGCCCGACGCCGTGGTGCTGCGTTCGTGCACCTACCACGAGCACGCTGAACGGCCCGAGGTCTTCGCCCGGACCCCGGAGGGTCACGTCCACATCGGCGACGACAGGGTGACGGTCAGCGCCACCACCCCGCAGGCCGCGGCCCGGCTGCTCCAGACGGTCGTCGACCGCATCCCGCCGGTCAACGACGACGACGATCCCAGCAAGGCCGAGATCGAGATGTGGCAGGCCTCGCACAACGGCGGTTACTCCAACACCAAGGTGATCGAGGTGCCGTCCTGGGCCGAGGTCCGGCGCAACTACCCCAGCGCCACCGTGGACCACCTGGCCCGGCTGGTGACGCTCGACCCGCCGCCGGCCGCGTCGGGCAAGCTCATGGTCTGGTACGGCCTGCCCGGGACCGGGAAGACCACCGCCATCCGCACCCTGATGCGCGAGTGGTCGGCCTGGTGCACCCACCACTACATCATCGACCCCGAGCGGTTCTTCAACTCCGTGCCGTACATGGCCAGCGTGCTCAGCACCGACTCTGACGAGACCGAGGACGACGCGCCGACCCACCGGCTGGTCATCGTCGAGGACTGCGACGAGTTCATCACCGCCGACGCCCGGCGGCGGTCGGGCAACGCCCTGGGCCGGCTGCTCAACCTGTCCGACGGGATCCTGGGCCAGGGCTCGCAGGTGATCATCCTGCTCACCACCAACGAGAACATCACCGCCCTGCACCCGGCCCTGACCCGTCCCGGCCGCTGCCTGGCCAAGGTCGAGTTCCACCCCTTCACGGCCGAGCAGGCCCGCGCCTGGCTGCCCGACCCGACCCTCCCCCTGCCCAGCACCACCCCGACCCTGGCCGAGCTGTTCGAGGCGGTGAGCTCGACCCCCCGCATCTCGACCCAGGACGACACCTCAGCGACCGGCCTGTACCTATAGGCCGAGTCGGTCCACCAGAGCATCGGCCGCCGCACGGGCGTCGGTCATGGTTTCGAGAGTTCTGTCGCCAGAACTCTCGAACTCGTTCGGGCCGCACCTGGCTGCCTCCGCAGAAAACAGGTTGTCCGGTTGCATGTCGGCTGCCAGAGTGGCGGCTCGTGACTGCGCCGCTGATCGATACTGTTCTCGGGTCCGTGTCGGACACCGAACGGCTGGCGCCTGCGCTGACTCTGCCTGCGATCACGGCCAACGACGGCTATGCGGACGTGTCGGCCAAGAGCTGGGTGGCAGCGGGTTTCGCGCAGGCCGTGGTCGACGGGCAAGAACCGTTCACCGAGGCGACAGAGTGGAAGCACAAGGTCGACTATGCCGCGCTGCTGCCCCCGGACACCGTCGTGCTGCGGTCGTACGTCGACCGCGACGACCTGGCCAACTCCTGCGTCTTCGCGCGCACCCCTACCGGTCACCTCCACATCAACGACAACACCCTCACGGTCAGCGCGACCACCCCGCAGGCGGCTCAGCATCTGCTCCAGACGATCGTCGAACGACTCCCTGCGACCGACGGCGACCCTGGCAAGGCCGAGGTCAAGATGTGGCACGAGGACAGGCACGGCGGCGGCTGTTCTCACAGCAAGGTGATCGACGTGCCGCGCTGGACCGACGTCAAGGACAACTACCCTGGCACCATCGGGCACCACCTGGACCGGCTCATGACGAGGGGCCGCCCCCCGGCCACCTCGGGCAAGCTGGTGGTCTGGTACGGCCCGCCCGGGACCGGGAAGACCACCGCCATCCGCACCCTGATGCGCGAGTGGTCGTCATGGTGCACCCACCACTACGTCCCTGACCCGGAGCGGTTCTTCAGCTCCGTCCGGTACATGGCGAACGTGCTCAGCAACTCCGACTCCGACTCCGAGCCGACCCACCGACTGGTGGTCGTCGAGGACTGCGACGAGTTCATCACCGCCGACGCCCGGCACCGCTCGGGCAACGCCCTGGGCCGGCTGCTCAACCTGTCCGACGGGATCATGGGTCAGGGTTCCAAGGTGATCATCCTGCTCACCACCAACGAGGACATCACTGCCCTGCACCCGGCCCTGACCCGTCCGGGCCGCTGCCTGGCCAAGGTCGAGTTCCGCCCCTTCACGGCCGAGCAGGCCCGCGCCTGGCTGCCCGACCCGACCCTCCCCCTGCCCAGCACCACCCCGACCCTGGCCGAGCTGTTCGAGAAACTGAGCTCGACTCCACGCATCGCCACCCGGGACGACACCTCGGCGCCCGGCCTGTACCTGTAGGCCGCGAGAGGCCGCACGGCCGCCTGCGACGCGGTCCGCGTCAGACCTTGCCTGTTGCGGGCATCACACCTGGTACGGGCCTTGCTGGCCGGGAGGGAAGGGGGCCGGAAGGCCCGAAGGTGCCGGGTCGAACCGCTGACCAGCGGGACTGGTCGGCAGGAAACCGATGACGAACAACCACACCGAGGCGATCGGTATCAGGGCCAAGAACACCAGCGCGCCGTGCAGGTTCGCGTCCTGGAGCCGCCGCCAGCCCAGAGAGAGCGCCGGCACGCTCAAGGCGCACACGACCAAGATCGAGACCAGGTAAGCCACACCCACTCCGATAGCCGCAGCATCGTCCGTGGAGCTCGCCGCGACCGCGACAATGATGGTGAACACCAGGCTCAGCGCCATGCAGGCGAGGAACCACCACAGGTACCCCCACCAGAACTCGCTCTGCGAGGCCCGACCCTTGAACTGGAAGGCCCCTCTGAGCATCCGTCTGAGCGATACCAGAGCGGTCGCGCTGTAGAGCGGCAGCATCAGGTCGTCCGGGTCGGTGGCGCCGCGCACACCGGGGTACCCGGTGTGCGGAACCCCGTACGGCTGGCCGTACTGGTAGCCGGGCTGGGGCTGGCCGTACTGGTAGCCAGGCTGGGGCTGGCCGTACTGGTAGCCGGGCTGGGGCTGGCCGTACTGGTAGCCAGGCTGGGGCTGGCCATACCCGTACGGCTGGCCGTACTGCTGGGGTTGGCCCTGGAAGCCAGGCTGGGCGGGATACCCGTACCCCGGCTGCGACTGCGGGGGTGGCGGCGACGGCGGGGCCGCAGGCCAGGCGTTCTGGTCGGGCAGACGGTAGGGCTCTGGTGGCATCGGCGGGTGGGTCATCGTCGCGGTGGCCTCTCGTGCGGTTCAGGTCGAGAAAGGATCGATCCTACTGGTGAGGCTGGAGCGTGGAGACGGTTTCTATGGTCTTGTTCCCGCCTTCGTCGACCCGCGGCTCAAAGGCCCCGTCGCCGACCGCCTCACCCAGGTGCTCGCCGCCCGCCACCCTGCCCGGATGAACGAGCGTCAGCTCCCGACAAGCCTACGCACATGTAGGTTTCTACCCATGGGAGTCAACGATGAGGGTCCTCCGTGGGGTCACGTGGAACACAGCGACTACACGGCGCTCGAGACGCGGGTCGGAAGGCTCGAAGCCACCGTGGCGCACCTGCTGTGGATTCTCGCCGCGGGCACCGATGACCAGCACCAGCGTGTGCGGGCCATGCTGCCGCCGGAGACAGGCGGACTCCAGGACAGTGTGACGGACCAGCAACCGTGGCAGCAGGAAGCCCGACGGCTGGCGGGCACGGGCCAGAAGCTCCGGGCCATCAAGGTGGTGCGTGAGGCTACCGGTATGGGTCTGAAAGAAGCCAAGGAGTACGTGGAGCGCACGTACTGATTCAGCCAGCCCACCGATGCGTGCCCTCGCGAACCATAGCCCTGCGGCCTGCCCGACCCTGACCGACCGGACGTTGGACCGCTCACCCCTGGGTGTCCTGTGCTCGGCAGGCCGAGCCAGGTCCGTCGGCTATACAGGCACGATGTGTACCCGGTCGCCGCACAAGCGTGCCCAGTCGCCAGGGTCGGAGGTAACAACGGTGGGACGGCCAGGCTGACGCAGTGCCATCGCCGCGACGGCGGCGTCGATGGCGTAGCGATGACCGTGAAGCCCGCCCGCCCCCCGCAGCAGCTGGACAGCGGTGTCGGCGTCCTGTTCGACGACCGGCACGATGGCCAGACGTGACCGCACCCACCGCATCCGCGCCAGGTCTGTTTTCGGACCAGTGGCCTCGATGATGGTCAGAACCGACACGAGCACTCGCGCACCGGAGCGACGAGCGGCCTCGACGCGGGCGAGCATCGCCCGGTCGTCGGTGGCAAGCAGGGAGAGCGCCTGGCAGTCGAGCACGATCGCGTTGGTGCGCGGATCATGCACTGCGCTGCACCGCGGAGTCGCCGAACAGCTCGTCTGCCGCAGCGGCAACCTCTGCTTCGGTCAGCGGCTCGTGCTCCTCTTCGTAGCGGGCGACGATCTCGCCCAACCGGTCCATCGCCAGCTTGTGCTCCACCGCGTCGGTCACATAGGCCGATATCCCGCGCCGCCCTGCGCGCGACCGCAGGTCGGCCGCTGTCGCCTTCGGGAGGGACACGGAGATGTTCGTCGTGCCCACATCGTGCGTGCCGATGCCTGTCATACCACAAGTCTAATAGTTGAACTATGAAAAGACCAGCGCGGCCGTCCCCGCTCAGCGGCGGAACCAGCACCTCTTGGGTGCTGGGGCGTCTGTCTCCAGGCGCAGCACGGACCAGGACAGCACCTCGACACCCGGTCTGTACCGCAAACCCTTGCACCGAGGACGGCCGCCCAGCTAGTACGGTCTCGGCTGGCCCGGGGGCTGCCCTGGGAACGGCGCAGGAGGGCCGGGAGACGTCTGGTCGAACCGCTGACCCTCGGGGCTGGTCGGCAGGAAGCCGATGACGATCAGCCAGATTGAGGCGGCGAGGGACAGGAGCACCAGCGCACCGTGCAGGTTCGCGTCCTGGAGCCGCCGCCAGCCCAGGGCGAACAGCGGCACGAGCAAGACGTACGAGAGCGAACCCAGGACCAGGTAGACGACCGCCACTCCGATACCGGCCGCATCGTTGTCCGTAGCACTCACCGCGGCCGCGACGACGACCACGATGAATACCCCGATCACCACCAGGTAGGCGAGGAGCCACCACAGATATCCCCACCAGAACTCGCTCTGCGACGCCCGGCCCTTGAACCGGAAGGACCCTCTGACCAGCCGCCTGAGCGACACGAGGGCGGTCGCGCTGTAGAGCGGCAGCGTCAGGTCGTCCGGGTCGGCGGCACCTCGCACACCGGGGTATCCAGGCCCGGCGTGCGGAACCCCGTACGGCTGGTCGTACTGGTACCCGTCGTACCCCGGAGGTGGCGACGGCGGGGTCGACGCCCAGGTGTTCTCACCAGGCGAGCCGTAGGGCGAAGGCTCTGGTGACGTCGGAGGGTAGGTCATCGCCTCGGTGGCTCTCTCGTGCGGGCCAGGAACAGGTCGATCCTACTGGTGGCCGGGGTGAAGACGACCGACCGACCTCTAGTTATCGCATTGACACGAATCGGGTGAACTGCTTAGATGTCGAGACGACAATAACTGGAGGTGCCGTGAAAGGCTGGACCCTGAGCTGGACCGAGGTGGCGGCGTTCGCCACCGGGGCGGTGTGCGTGTGGCTGGTGGTCCGCCAGCACATCGCCAACTTCGCCGTCGGTATTGTTAATAACGCACTGTTTTTCTTCCTGTTCGTCGGCGTCGGGCTGTACGCCGACGCCGGGCTGCAGATCGTCTACGTCGCCCTGGCCGGGTACGGCTGGTGGGCCTGGCTGCACGGCGGCCGTGAGCGCACCGGCGTGCGGGTCCACCACGCCACCGGCGTCCAGCTGGGCCTGTGCCTGGTCGGTGTCGCCGTGATCACCGCGGCGCTCCAGTGGGGCCTGCACACCTGGACCGACTCGACCGTCGCCGGGTGGGACGCCCTGACGACCGCGCTGTCGCTGGTGGCCCAGTTCATGCTGAGCCGCAAGTGGATCGCCAGCTGGTACCTGTGGATAGCGGCCGATCTGGTCTACATCCCGCTGTACGCGGTCAAGGGGCTGTGGCTGACGTCGGTGCTGTACCTGTTGTTCCTGGCCCTGTGCATCAAAGGCCTGTCCGAGTGGCGTCGAGCGGTCGTCCCGAAGACGGCACCCGAGCGGCAAGCAGTACCGGCATGACGTCCCGGCCCAGCCCAGGCACGAGCCAGGCCGAGGGTGACGACCAGCGGTACGAGCACGCCCTGGTGCTGGGCAAGTTCTGGCCGTTGCACGCCGGGCACCAGCACCTGGTCGACGAGGCGGTCCGGGTGGCCGACCAGGTCACCGTGCAGCTGCTGGTCCACCCGGCCGAGGACGTCCCGATGGCGGTGCGACGGTCCTGGCTCGCCGAGCTCTACCCACCTGACCGTTTTCCAGGGGTCCGGCTGGTCGCGGCGACCGACGACATCCCCACCGACTTCGCCGACCCAGGGGTCTGGGACCAGCACATGGCGATCATCGAGTCGCTGCTCGACGCACCCGTCGACGTGGTGCTGACCAGCGACGACTACGGTGCCGAGCTGGCCCGGCGGTTGGGCGCCGCCTGGCACCAGGTGGACCCGGGCCGCGTCGAGATCCCGGTGTCAGGCACCGCGGTGCGCGCCGACCCGCAGGCGCACTGGCACCACCTGGCCCCGCCGGTGCGCGCCTGGTACGCACGCCGCGTCGTCGTGACCGGGGCGGAGTCGACCGGTACGACGACGCTGGCCGCAGCGCTGGCGCAGGCCCTGGGGGCGGTCTGGGTGCCCGAGTACGGCCGCCAGTGGTCGGCGGACCGGCCCGGCGGTCTGGCCGCGCCCTGGACGACCGACGAGTTCGTGACCATCGCCACCCGGCAGACCGCGCTGGAGGACGCCGCCGCCCGCGCTGCGTCGACCCGCTGGGTGGTCTGCGACACCGACGCCGTCGCCACCGCGCTGTGGCACGAACGCTACCTGGGCACCCGCGCCCGGCCGGTGGACGCCCTGGCCGACGCCAGCCTGTCCGGCCGGGCCACGTTCGGCGGCGGGCGGCCCGACCTGGTCGTGCTCACCGGCGACGAGATCGGTTTCGTCCAGGACGGCCTGCGCGACGGCGAGCACGTCCGGCACGCCATGCAGCACCGTTTCCGCGCCGAGCTGGCCCGGCGAGACCTGCCCTGGCTGGAGGTCCACGGCCCGGTCGCCGACCGCCTGGCCCAGGTGCTCGCCGCCCTGCCCGGATGAACCAGCCTCAGCTCCCGACGCGCCGACGCACATGTAGGTTTTTCACCTGGCATGAGTCTGAAAGAAGCCCTGGACCGGGCCTCAGCTGATTCAGCCAGCCCACCCTTCGATCCCGAGGTTGGTCGCCTTGACGGTGGCACAGACGAGGCTGCCCGGTTCGAGGCCGAGTTCGTCCGCCGCTTCGCGCGAGATCAACGAAACCATACGGAAAGGGCCGGCCTGGATATCGACCTGGGCCATGACGCCGTCCCGCACCACCCGGGTCACGATGCCGCCGAAGCGGTTACGGGCCGAGATCTGACCCGTCGGCGCCGGGAACGGGGTATCGGGCGCCTCTTCGGTGGCGAGGCGGGCGACATCAGCGGCAGCGATGGTCTGCACTGGGTCCTTGGTCAGGGTCAGGCCGACCGCGGCCGCCCGCCGTCGTACGGTGTCCGGGCTGACACCGAGCAGGGCCGCCGCTTCCGAGATCTTCAGGCTCCGTGCACTCATACGTCGATTGAACCATCGGCTCTGACACATCTGCGGTACCAGGGCCGGGTGGCTGTGCCTGATGGGGACAGGCTCGGTCAGAAGTGCTGTCGACCCGACGGGCCTCAGACGCCGATGACCTTGCAGTAGGCGTCCCAGGTCAGGCCGTTGCGGTCGCGTTCGGAGACGACGGTGATCGGGGCGGGCCAGACCACGGCCAGGGTCGGGTCGTCGTAGGCGACGGTGACGTCCTCGTCAGGGCCGTAGAAGTCGTCGATGCGGTAGACGAAGTCGGTCACCGCGGTCAGCGCCTGGTACCCGTGCAGGAACCCGCGCGGGATGTACACCTGGCGGCACACCTGGTCGTCCAGCAGGAACCGGGAGACCTTGCCGAAGGTCGGCGAACCCGGGCGGGTGTCGATCGCCACGTCCAGCACCGCCCCGTGCGCGCACCGCACCAGCTTGGCCTCACCTGCGTTCAGCCGCCCGTGCAGCCCCCGCACCACCCCCTGGTACGACCGCGACTGGTTCTCCTGCACGAACCCCGCCGGGTCGATCCCGGCGTCGGCCAGGATCTGCACGTCCAGGGTGCGGGAGAAGTACCCCCGCTCGTCCCGGTGGGGGGTCGGCTCGAACACGACGAGCCCGGCGACGTCCGTCTGGATCACTCTCACAGACGACCACCCTAGTGCTCCCCGACCAGCGGTGACGACAACCAGCACCGAGCACAAGCCGGGCGGGTCCCGAGATCTTGAGGCTCCGTGCTCATACGTCGATTGAACCATCGGGTCCAGCCCGTCGGCGTCGCGTCACGCTGAGCCTCAGGAACTGAAAGGGTTGAGCAGCTGAGCACCCGTAGGTTCGAAGTCGGAGGTGTTGCGCGTCACCACCGTAAGACCGTGGACGAGTGCAGTCGACGCGATGAATGCGTCCCGATAGCTGCGGGGGTCAGGGACGTGCAGCTCACCGGCGACAACACCGACCGGCGCATCGACCGGCAGGATGCGAGCCGCGCCGAGGATGGCTTCGTTGAACCAGCGACGCAGGAGTTCCCCCTGAGCAGCGTCTTTGCGTTCGGTCCGGGCCACCCAGGTGGCAAGTTCCGACACGGTGATCGCCGAGACCATCGCGTCGGCGGGGGCCAGACCCCCGGCCCATGCTGCTACTCCGGCGTTGCGGCGGGCGGGAGACTTGTGCATCTCGCTGACGACGTTGGTGTCAAGCAGGTACAAGGTTGACCTTTCTTCGCGCGGGTAGGGCACCCGCGTCCGGCGTCACCCAGGGATCTGAAGTGTGATGACGGCCTTCTCGGGTTCGCCGACGATGTCGTCGTCGATACCCTCTGGTCCGGAGAAGACCTCCAGCAACGACGGACCTTTGGCCCTCGGCACCAGACCGGCACGGTTAGCGTCGGTGACGACGAGCGCGGGAACACCACGGTTGGTGACGACCACCTGGCCGTACTCCTTGGCCGCCCGAGCCACTGCGGACGGGTCCCGGTTGAACTCTCGGGCGGTGAACTCTCGCTGCAGCGTCCGGGCCATGCGCCACCCCTCTCATACGGTACGTACCTGTCTAGGCTAGCAGCTCCGCGACGTTCGGTGGGGCGCCGATGACCTTGCAGTAGACGTCCCGGGTCAGGCCGTTGCGGTCGCGTTCGGAGACGACGGTGATCGGGGCGGGCCAGACCACGGCCAGGACCGAGCACAAGCCGGGCAGGTGGTAGGCGGATGCGTGTCCGACCGGCGCCGGGTGCCGCCCGCCGTGCCCGTCCAGGAACAACGCGACCCGCAGCAGCAGTCTCTCGAAGCCGCCGGGGCCGCCAGCGGCTCTGGACCTCCACTGCCACCCCAACCGTCGATTCGAGACTTTTGTCGCGGATTCGAGAGTTTAACTCTCGAATCCGCGACAAAAGTCTCGAACTGATGCG
>Ga0099364_10004122_pt1 | contig 22088 bp, 16 predicted proteins | sample TergutTh196P3_FD_73070 | JGI IMG/M metagenome (GOLD analysis project Ga0099364, IMG submission 73070) | Microcerotermes parvus P3 segment gut microbial communities from Pointe-Noire, Republic of the Congo - Th196 P3 | ecosystem: Host-associated > Arthropoda: Insects > Digestive system > Gut ...
GTTGCGAGTTTCGGAAAATTATCGAAAGCCACATTGACCTATTTCGACATCAAACAAGAGGTATTTTTCGCCGATATTTCGTGGACGGATCTTTTGAAAGCACTTCCGAAAAAACCGATTTTGTATCAAGAGGTCTCCAAATTTCCGGAAGTACGTAGGGATTTGGCGTTGTTGGTGGATCAACATATCACATTTGCCGAAATCGAAAAACTTGCTTACAACACCGAAAAAAATTATCTCCAATCGGTGAATTTATTCGATGTTTACGAAGGCGACAAATTGCCGGAAGGCAAGAAATCATACGCAGTTTCGTTTATTTTGCAAGACTTCGAAAAAACCCTGAGCGAAAAACAAATCACCGGCGTCATGGAGAAAATGATGCGACAAATGACGGAGAAATTAGGGGCTGTGATTCGGTAGTTTTTTATTATTTAGGATTTATGAATGATGATTTGCTGTGCCCAATCGCACTCATAACCCATAAATCATAAAATTTATTTCTCAATCCGAATCCGGGCGTCTACTGCCACAACTTTTTGCGGTGATGCCAACAGCGGATTCAAATCCAATTCTTTGATTTCGGGAGCAACGGCAACTAATTTCGACAACCCTGCAACTACTTCGGCGAATTGCTCAATCGGTATTCCCGCTTGTCCGCGAACACCTTGCAAAATAGGATAACCATTGAGTTTTTCAATCATGGTTTTTCCATCGCTTGCTGTGAGTGGAGCAAGTCCGCTTTGCACGTCTTTCAAGACTTCGATGAAAATCCCACCTAATCCGCAAAGAATTAAATGTCCGAATTTGGGTTCGTAATTCACGCCGGCAAATAATTCAATTCCTGACAACATCGGTTGCATCAAAATCGCTGTGGTATCCTTGATTTGAATCATTCGTTCAAATTCTTTTGCAACAGTTTCCTCATCTTTCACGTTGAGTACAACGCCGCCAACATCAGATTTATGAACGGGTCCAACGACTTTCATCACAATAGGGAAACCTAATTTTTTGGATTCCTGAATCGCATGTTCTTTCGAAGTAACAACCGCTTCGCCCGCTCTCGGAATATGGCAAGCATCTAAAAGTGCCTGTATTTTCGCGGGTTCGATGTAACCGTCTGCACTTTCATCAATGATTTTGCGAATAGTTTGGGTGTCAACTTGGCTCAAATCATCTTTCGATTCGGATGGTTTAGGTGTGTAGAATGCACGTCCCAAAGCCGTTCCAAACACAACTTCGTCCGGAAAATTCACGTTGCCTTTGCCTAAAAACTCTTTAACTTCTTCTTTCGCGGTGAGCGTGGATGGCAAAATCGGATAGATGGGTTTTTTGCAAGTTTTCATTTTTTCGTCGAGCAGTTTGTATACGTCGAACAGCTTGAAAAGACCGGGAGTTCCAAAGATTACAGCCATGGCATCTACATCGAAATAATTTTCGCAATAGTCAATAATAATGCCTAATTGTTCGGCAGTTCCGGTTGCTAAAAAGTCGATTGGATTCGCCACAGATGAGCCTGCAAAAAGTTGAGTTAGCAATTCATCGGCTTTTTCGCCTTCGATGTGCGGAACCTGCAAACCCGCTTTGGACAAGGCATCGGTGAGCATCACCGCAGGACCGCCTGCATGTGTAATTACGGCGATATTCTTTCCTTTCAATTCTTGGTTTTGAAAAATCGACGCAATCGAAATCAAATCCTGACGACCGTAACAACGCACAATTCCGGCTTTTTTGAACAAGGCATCTACCGCCACGTCAGAGTTTGCCAATGCACCGGTGTGAGACGATGCCGCACGACTTCCGGCATCCGACGAACCCGATTTAACGGCAGCAATTTTACAACCTTTTTTGATCAACGAACGTGCCGCTTTTAGAAGTTTTTCCGGATCGTTGATGGTTTCAATGTATAACAATTTCACCGGTGCGGAAGTTTTCGGATCGTAAGATTCATCAAGATTTTCCAAGATTTCTTCAACACCGGATTGTGCGGAATTTCCAACCGAAAACACATTAGCAAACGTGAGCCCGTTTTGGATACCCGATTCCATAATAAACACAGCAGTTGCACCCGAACCGGAAATAAAATCACAGCCTTTTGCATCTAATTTCGGAATCGGTTGTGTAAAAATACTGTGATGGTTTGGCGTCAAAATTCCAACGCAATTCGGACCAATCAACGAACATTTTGCATCGTTACAAAAAGCCACAATTTGGTCTTCCAAAACTTTGCCTTCCTCAGATTCTTCGCTGAATCCCGCAGAAAGAATGATGATACCTTTGGTGTTTTTTTCTTGGGTTAAAATCTTTACGGTTTCCGGACAAAATTTTGCAGCAATCGCTAAAATCGCCAAGTCGGTTTGCGGTAAATTTTCAACTTTCGAAATACAGGAAATCCCTTGAATTTCGCTCTCTTTAGGATTTACAACATAAAGTTCTCCGGAAAAATTTCCATCGATAATGTTTTTCAAAATTTTTCCACCGGGCTTAGACACATCGTTCGAAGCACCAATCACAGCAATACTTTTGGGGTTTAAGAGTTGTTGAGTAATCATATTAAATTTATTATTATTTTTTGCAAAGATACAAAAAACGGAACACATACCATGTACTCCGTTTTTTTTGTTATCGGATAACTGTTACTTCGCCACTTTCTCAAGCCATCTCACCATAGAAAGCATAATGGTCATCGATAGAGTCAATGCGGCAACAAACACAATCCAAGTGCCCCAAAGCGGAAGGTTTTGGTAAAGCATCACACCGAAAAACAGGAGGAAATTTCCAAGTCCTGCCGCAGTGAGCCAACACCCTTGCATCAAGCCTTGATACTGCGGTGGCGACACTTTCGACACAAACGAAATACCCAACGGACTGATAAATAATTCCGCAATGGTGAGAATGAAATATGTACCAATCAACAAGAACGGCGTTACACGCATAGCGTGATCCAAACCGCCCATCGCTGTACGTTCGGCTGCATCAGGCAAACCAATTGAGCCAAGTGCCATAACAAAGAATGCCAAAGCCGCAACTCCCATACCAATAGCGATTTTTCTCGGTGTTGAAGGCTCTTTGCCTCTGGCTTTGAGCCATCCGAAAAGACCAATCACAACAGGCGTGAGAAATACGACAAACAACGGATTGAACGTTTGGAATACCTCCGCACCTTCGAGCGTTGTAAAGCCGAGATTGACTTTAAGCATTTGGGTGTATTCGTTGGCAAACAACGTTAGAACGGCACCGCTTTGCTGAAACGAGAACCAAAAGAAAAACACCACACCAAACACTGCAAACAGGGCATACAAGCGTTGTTTCACTTCCTTGATATCCATTTCTGTGATGCCTGCTCCATCCAATTTTACTTCTTTCTTTGCAGCAGGATCGGGCAATCCTTTACGGTTTATTTGGAATATCACTAAGGACGTGAGCATCGCAAAAATAGCAACGCCAAACGCATAATGATAACCGGTGGTAAACACATTCAAATACTTATTGGCAAACACCGTCAAGTCCGTCGCACCTTGTGCAGCGGCAAGATTTTCGAAACGAATCAAAGCCTCAGAGCCTGCCTCCAATGTGCCGGCAATCCAGCGATGGCACAGCGACGGCAAATCCGCATTGAACGAAAAACCTTGAGCCTGCACCCACAAATTCCGCACCATTACTGCAATGATGGGCGAAAACATCGCACCAACATTGATAAACATATAGAACAGTTGGAAACCCGAATCGCGCTTGTCGGCGTATTTCGGATCATCGTACAACTGCCCTACAACAGCCTGCAAGTTGCCTTTGAACAGTCCGTTGCCAAACGCAATGGAAAAGAGTCCAAAGCAGGTAATCGTGAGTACGAGCGACATGTTTTGCACCGGCGTCTCTGTAGGGATTGCTAAAAGCAAATAACCGACAGTCATCAGGATAAGTCCTGCCATGATGGTTGGTTTGTACTTTTTGGTTTTGTCGGCGATTCGACCGCCCACCAACGAAAGTCCGTAGATGAGAGCATAGAAAACCGAGTAGATAATGGCTCCTTGCGTGCCTGTGAATCCGAATTTGTTGTTCAAAAACAACAACAGGATTGCAATCATGACGTAGAATCCGAAACGTTCGCCCATATTCGCGAGTGACGCGGCTAACAGGCCCTTTGGATGGTTTTTTAACATATTTTTTGGGTTTTTTGGTTTACAAAAAAATGACTATTTCAGATCCATTTTCTTTTTCACAAGTTCCATCACATTGTCGCTTTCAGCCGAATAAAGCAAGGTTCCGCCCGATGTATCGAAAATGTAAGTATATTTGTGTTCTTTCGCCACTTCTTCAATAGCAGCTCTCGCTTTTTCGATGATAGGAGAAAATAAATCCTCTCTTTTTTGTTCGAATGTTCTTTCGGAACTTTGACGAAATTCTTGAATACGAGTTTCGAGGTCTTGAATGGCTCTAACGCGTGTGTTTCTAATCAATTCCGACCATTGTTGTTGATTGGCTTGAAACTCGTTCACCAAATTTTCGTATTCGGTGATCATGGTACGCGACATCTCTTCAAGTTCTCTGTTATGAGCTTGCAATTCGAGTTCGGCTTCTTCCAATTCGGGCATTAAGCGCATCAGTTCAGCCGAGTTGATGTGTCCGAGTTTAATTTGCGAGGACGCAGCAACAGTGAACGTAAGTGCTGCGAAAATAAGTGTTAGGATTTTTTTCATGTTGTTTGGTTTATTTATTGTTATGTTTTATCGTGTCCCGACATTCGTATTTTGCTGAATAAGCGGGTCTGTTCGTTGCAGTTCGGGCGAAACTTCGATCGTACGTCTGTTGCTTGGTCGAAGTCCCATATCGTTGAGAATTTCATTGCTGATATCTCTGCGAGTGTCGGCGTAGAGCAGGTTAGCGTTATCCGACCGATCGAACACAAATTCGTAATTTCTGTTTTTGGCAATTTTTTCGATAGACGAATACACGCGATCTTGGATTGGTCGGAGCATTTCCTGACGTTTTTTGAACAAATCGCCTTCGGCACCGAAACGCCGACGTTGCAGGTCTTGTGCCTCTTTTTCTTTGTTTACGATTTCTTGTTCGCGTCTTCTGCGCATATCGTCCGACAATAGAGGTGCTTCGGCTTGAAACCGTTGAAACAGTCGGTCAATTTCTTGAAATCGTTCTTCGATTTCTTTTTGCCAGCGAATCGACAAGTCGTCGATTTCTTCGATAGCATCGTTGTATTCGGGAATGTTACTCAAAATATATTCTGAGTCTACGAATGCGAAACGTTGTGCACATACTACGCTTGTTGCGAGTACGAGAATTGCGGAGATGATGATTTTTTTCATGACGTTTAATTTTTTAGTTTAGTATACAATTTTTATACAGCAAAAACCGTGCCAAACTTTAATTTTTTTGCAAAGATACGAAAAATTTAGGAATTTTCAACAAAATTTTTAATTTTATACAAACGAAACCATTCAAGCTGTCAAATACAGGGTGTTATATGTCCTAATCCAAAGACTGATTAATTGAAAAATGGAATTGGCTTCCGCTTGCGGATGGATTGCCGGGAACGTTGTCGAAACCATAAGCCCAATCCAAGCCAAACATACCCATCGCTGCCAACCACAACCGCACGCCAAACCCCGCAGAACGGTAGTTTTGGTACGGATTAATGTGTCGCGGATTTGCCCACGAATTTCCGGCTTCGACGAAAGCTAAACCGTAAATCGTTGCAGCCGGATTGAGAGTAACCGGATAGCGTACTTCAAAAGTCAATTTATTAAATGCCAAAGCTCCGGTTTCCGGCGAAAGCGATTCGTTGGTATACCCTCTCATACCAATGGTTTCAGCACCGGAATAGGAATACATCGCCATACCATCGCCACCCAGTTTGAAACGCTCAAACGGAGTATAACCCATATTCTGATTGTAACGTCCGATAGCACCAAACCTTACACGCGGATTGATAACCAAATTTCCGATCGGATTCAAAAACCAACCTGCTCTGAAATTCCATTTGTAAAATTCCAACCATTTGAATTGCTGATGATCTAACCATTTCCGTTGCTCTTCTTGACTTTCTATGTTATCCGGCACTTCCAACGGATAGTCTTTTCCGTTCAAAAACGAATAAGGCGGAGTTAGTTGTAAAGAGATATTCATATCTGCACCGGTTTTCGGGAACATCGCACCATCCAAATTCGCACGACCTAAACTAACGGTATAACTGAAATTATTGTATGTTCCGTCGGAAACGGGAAACAGACCCGAGAAATTTTTAATATCATAGTATTGATAATTGAACGATTGGTAAAGCGTGAAAAACATATCCGGCACTCGCAAACGCTGTCCCAATCCGAGAGAAGCCCCATTGGTCGTGATCCAGCCCCTCATGGGATTTCCTTTGTTCAAACCGTTGGATTGCATGGTTGTATAGATGGAAATACTGAGTGCGTAAGGTTTTCTGCCTCCCAACCAAGGCTCGGTGTAAGATGCACTGATCGAATGATAAGCCGATCCGTTGGATTGTGCTCGAATACTCAACCGTTGTCCATCGCCGGATGGAAGCGGTTTCCAGCGTTCTTTTCGAAAGATATTTTGAATGGAAAAATTGTTGAATGAAAAACCGAGAGTTCCCACAATCATACCGCCGCCCCAGCCTCCGGAAAGTTCCACTTGGTCGGAACCAACTTCCTCAACGGAAAAAATCACGTCTGCCGTGCCTTCGTCCGGATTGGGTCGCACATCGGGATTGATGCTCGCATCATCGAAATACTTCATCATGCGTAGTTCGTTCATGGAATTGATTAGGTTAGACCTGCTGAATAATTGACCGGGATAAACCCGAAGTTCGCGAATAATCACGTAATCGTTGGTACGCGTGTTGCCCGTGATACCAACGCGATTCAGACGAGCCTGCTTGCCTTCTCGCATACGAATTTCCAAATCTACCGTGTCGTTTTCAACGCGAACTTCAACGGGAGACGCCGAAAACATGAGGTATCCCTCATCGGTATACAACGAATAAAGATCGCCCTGTTGCGGATTAAACGACAGATTTTTTTGCAATTTTTCTTCATCAAAAACCTGACCTTTTTCAATACCCAAAACGTATCGCAAAAATTCATCGGGATATATCGTGTTCCCAACAAAATTGATGTCTCCGAAATAATAGGTATTTCCTTCCGAGAGGTTGATGGTCAGTTTCACACGCTTATCGTTGATGACGGTAATCGAATCGTGAATCACTCGAAAATCTCTAAAACCTTTTCCGCCGTAGGCAGCGGTCAATGTTTTTATATCCTCACGAAAATCCGGTTCAACGAATTTCGAACGTTTCCAAAAACGGAACACATTTCTTTGTTTGGTGCTTTTCAAATTTCGACGAACACTTGCATCGGAAAACGCCAAATCGCTTGCCCCTGTAGTCCATCGCCATGCTTGTTTGAGACCGTGAAACGACTCGTTCGGATTGTCCGTTCGCAATGCTTCGTTGCCGATAATTTCAATTTTGCTGATTTTCACACGCGGACCTCTATCCACTTCAAAAATCAAATTGATACCGCCGGTAGCCGTGTCGAATTTTTGAATTGCCGTTATCTTGGCGTTGAGATATCCCTTTTCTTTGTAGAAGTTTATCCCTCGTGTCCGCAGTCGATTGAGCTTGTTTTCCGTGAGAACATCGTTGGGTTTGATTTCGAGTTCGTCTCTCAATTTATTAGCCTCAAATTTCCGCATTCCGGTTACTTCAAACGTACTGATGCGCGGTAATTCCTCCATTTCGATGACTAAGAAAATTTTGTTTTCTTGAATATGCGTTGCGTATATTTCCACGTTTCCGAAAATACCTTGTCGCCACAAACGGTCGATGGCTGTACTGATTTTTTCACCGGGAATCGTAATTTTTTCACCCATTTCCAAACCGGCTAACAACATGATATTTCGAGGGTCTAACGACACCGCTCCCATCACGGTGATGCCTCCGATTTCGTAAGTTCGAGGTGTGCTGTGAATAAATGTTGTTTCATGGTCTTGCCCGAAAACATTGGAAAGAAAGGCAAAACAGAAAAAGGCAATACAAATATAATTTCGTTTCATTAGATTAATTCAAGTTGTTGAGAAGTTTTTCCGAATCGACGTTCGCGTTTTTGGTAGTCGATTAAGGCTTTATAGAATTCGTCTTTATTAAAATCGGGCCAAAGCACATTCGTAAAATACAGTTCGGTATAGGCTAATTGCCACAGGAGAAAATTGCTGATTCGGTATTCGCCACTGGTACGAATGAGTAAATCCGGACTTGGCATGAAAGCCGTATCCATGGCTTTACTCACGGTTTTTTCCGAGATTTCGCTGATGGAAATTTGATTATCTTGAACGTCTCTTGCAATGTGTTTCACCGCTTCTGTAATTTCCCAACGCCCACTGTAACTAAGTGCCAAAACCAACGTCATTCGGGTGTTTTGTGCTGTTTTTTCAATGGCTTCGTCCAAAATTTCTTGCGTTTTTGCGTCTAAACTATCCAAATTTCCAATAGCCCGAAGGCGGATATGGTTCTTCATCAACGTCGGCGTTTCGTTGTGAATACTGCGAACTAAGAGGTTCATCAGAGCGTTCACTTCGTCTTTTGGGCGATTCCAATTTTCGGTTGAAAATGCGTAAAGCGTTAGAAACTCAATGCCGATTTCGGCAGCAGCCTCAACGGTTTCGCGTACAGCGACAGCACCTTGTTCGTGTCCTAAATTGCGGTCTTGCGAACGCTGTGTCGCCCAACGTCCGTTCCCATCCATGATGATGGCAACGTGTTTAGGCAGGCATTCGGGTTGTATGGCAGATTTGAGACTCATTTTCGAAAATTAAAGTTCTCCCATCGAACGTCTGACACGGTCGGCTCCACTTTGTTTGTGAGCCGGACAAGATGCTCTGTTCGGAGTGCCGATTTTCGCCGTAAGCGTTACTCCGGCAAACGAATACCAGTCCGTTTTGTTCGAACTGCCTCGTCGAGAACCTTCGGGTTGAGGACCGTTTTTCGAACGATCGGCAAGTTCGAGAGCCACAGATCCTTGTTCTCTTGCCAAAACTTCACGATTGATGTAATTACCACTGACATCATCTAAATAATCGGTCAATGTGAAACGCATACCCCACTCCAAACCTACGGCAAATATGGAGTTCAGGCTGTATTTGAAACCCAATCCGAATGGAAAACAAATTTGGGTTGTATTGTAGAATTTTTTGTCGGGATACTCTGCCAAACCTTGTCCTTCGGTGCTTAACCGAGCCAAGTCTAACCATTCCCCTTTGTTTTTGTAAGGATCCCAGCGATAGGCTTGCGGATTGAACGTAAACAAGCCAACCCCTCCGAAAAGGTAAGGCGAAAAGCGGTATCTGGTTCTACTTCCCGTAAAATAAGGCAGAAAATTGATTTCCGTTTGAATCGAAAATTCGTTGATTCTCGAACGAAAACTCAAATTTCGGTTTTGTTGAAATTCGTTGTTGTGTTTTTCATCATCTGCTTTAACGGTTCCCCAGAGAGCGTTGCCACGAATGGTCCAACGTGTGTTGAGGTTGTAGCGATAAATCACACCTGCGGCTAATTGTGTTTGAGAAAATACTCCGGTGGGATTCAGATCGCCCAAGTAGAACGAACCACCAACTAAACCGCCTATTTCAGAGCGTTGAGCGAACATTGATGACAGAGCAAACATGCCAATCAAAATACAAAAAATTAGTTTTTTCATACGATATTGGGGCAAAACATATTCTGCAAAAGTACAAAAAAAAATCGAAACCACCAAATTTTTTATGAAAATTATTTTTGTATGGGGCGACGTAGAGACGCAAAAATTGTAAAGGGGCGACCGCATGCGTCGCCCCTACATTACTCCAATTCCACCGATTGATAAACATTTCGGACGTCTTGTTGAAGTCCTTCCTGTTCGCGGGTGGCACGGCGTTCGGCTCTGCGTTCGCGTTTGGTTCCACCGTATTTCGCATGGCGATTTCCACCGAGCGGAATCGACATGCCGAGGTTGAGGTTGAAGTTCGCATTGTAAACCGGAAGCCCCCAAGGTAAGGGCCAATTGTCGCCTATTTGCGGCGTCCACGCAAACGGAAAATAGTCCATTCCAATAAAGAAATTGAAAACGTATTTCGGCGTGAAATTCATCGCCCAACCTGCGGTTCTAAAGAATCCGTTCCAAACAGACGTACTCAAACTGAGCGAGTACCATCTGCACGGACGCAGATTGTACGACAATGTGAGTTCGTTGAATCTCCTTGGCAAGCCCCAATGGGTGCTGTACAACAGTCCGGCACTCATTTTATCGTTCAAAAAACTGTACTCCAAACCAATGTTTGTGGTGGTTCGCAAGCCTCGTGAAACTTTTCCGCCTTCACCGGTTATTTCTATATTTTTAGCGATTTCATCAAATTGATCTTTAAGATAATCGAGGTCTTCTTTCCAGGAACCCTTGCCTTCTTCATCTTTTTCGCGTACCACTTTTACGCCGTCATACCAAAAATTTTTGTCGAACGCTGCACCGGTTGACTGTTTGTAGCGAATAAATCCCAAATCGGTGATACCCAACGAAACGGTAAACCCTTTCAACGGCAACGACGGGAGCAATGCTTCCAAAAGGTTGTCCATATTGTAAACCACACCCAAATCCAATGCAACACCGAAATTGATGAGATCCATGATTTCGACGTTGCCGAGATCAACCAAACCAAAATCAACGCCATCTAAATTATTTTCTGCATCTCTTTTTTCTTCAAGTGTTACCAATCCACCCAAAACAGAGGCGTATGCATCGGCGTTTAAGGTCCATTTTTCTGCTGTGGTGCGTAGAGTGAGATCGTCCACTTTGATACGACCGTCAACAAGTCCAACCAACGGTTTAATTTTGGCACCCATTCGGAAATCATGCCCAAGAATTTCGATATCGCGAGCGTGACCAATGGCTAATTCGACGTAGCCCCGTGCGGCAACGTTCAGATTTTTCCAATCAAATCCGCCATCTTCGCCTAAATCCAATTGTTTCATAAATGCAAACACATCTTTCGGGATATTCGCACCGGCGTTGACTTTGACGTTCAAATCTGCCGACCAAAAACGGTTGTGTTTGGTGTAAAATCCGAAACCGAGAACGCTGATATTAGCATCTGCACCAACGGTTTCACCGAGTCGTCCGATTTTTCTCAAAAATTGGTTTGACGAAATTTCGGGGTGCATGAAAGTTCCCAATTGTCGGTCGTTTTTCGGACCCACAGGATAGAGGAAATCCGCCAATTTTATGTTGGATTCGAGCCCGAGAAACAAGTTGCCGACAACAGGAAGGTTGACATAGCCCATCGATGGGCTCATGGCAGGATTCCGTTGATGACTCATGTGGTATTTGTCCATAAAATAGCTTGTGCGAAGGGTTTGACCTTGCACATTCAAAGCAAAAATTGCTGTAAGTGCGGTGATAAGTATTTTTTTCATGTCTATAATTCTCTAAGGTCAATATCCATTCCGGCTTTGCTTTCAGCCTGAAGTTTAATTTGAATAAAATTATCGGGTCTCAGCGGTTCGTCAACCATACCGGCACTTGTTTTGAGAATAAGCTGCCAGATGAGACCTCTCATATTGATGATACCTCGATCTTTGGTTTCCGTGTCGTCGAATTCGAGCACCGACCTGTAATTGCTGGTGTTTCCTTTAATTTCGAACGGTTTGATATTCAAATCCGGAATTCGGTTGTCGTTCTCATCAAGCGGAATCACGTTGGCGATGATATCAACAGGGAAGTCATTGTTGACGATTGCCACCAATGCAATTTTATTACCGTTGAGCAGTTTGCCGACAAGCGAATCGCCGATATTTCTCATGGTGTCGTGAATCACAATTCTGAAGTCAGGTCCTACGGCGAGTGGTGCCACGAATCGGTAACTTAGGTCGGCTTCGTAGGTTGTTGTGAAATCCAAGGTGGTCGGATTTGCCGAATTGATTCCGCCGTTTACATGAATTTGAATCGAATCGGGAATGGTTCGAATAATGTTGGCTAAATTTTCGGTAATCAATGTGAAACCGGGTGGAACAGGCGTTCCTGCTTTGGCAATAAAGAATTTATGTTCGGCAAATCCACCGCTAATCGGCGGAATCATATCGAGTACAATATCCACCGTATTTTGAGCTATCGGACCTCCGTTTTTGAACGGCACTAACTCTAATTCTGCCCTGAGTGGAGCTTCTAAGTTCGTTCTCAGAACTAACTCTAATTGAGGCGAAACATCTAAAACAGTACTGTCGCTATCTATGCTAATGCCTTCAATATCAAGTATTCCACTCAAATCCAACGTCGGAATATCATCGCCTAAATCAAGTTCATAACTGATGTTTGCGGTGATTTTTTCGATGACGATGCTGTCGATTTTCGCCACGACATTCAACATTAAATCGTCGATATCGAAAATCGGATCCGGAACGGTAAACATTGATGTGCGTAGAGAAACCTCAGCACTCACTTTGATTTCCTCATCAATTTGGATTTCGTTGCCTCCGGTAAACAGATGAGACAGATTCAAACTTTGAACACTAAGTATGATGGGTTGTGCTACACCTCCATTGAACACAACGTGGTGCACGTATTTGTTGTTGGGAATCGCAGGCGAAAAGTTGATGAAATTCGGGAAGTCGATAGTCAGTTCGATTTCCAGCTCATTGATGATACTTTCCGTGAGATTGGCTGCAGAGAGAAACTCCATATCCACACGTATTTTCGGACTGCCTTGCAAAGAAGCATTACCTATCGAAACGATGGTGATTTCATCCGGAAGTTCGAACGATTCTTCGAATTTGATCGAATCTCTAAAGCTGAGATCTCTGGTGATTTCATCGACATCAAGTTCGATCGTTGCGGACTTGAAGTAGAATTTGGAACTGATTTCCACTTCCAAACGTGTTGTAGTTTCCGGACTTGTTGCATGAAAAGGTCCTGCGTTGTAGGTTCCGCCCATGCTGTATTCCACCAAAACTCCGATATCGTCGTTCAATATGATATCGCCTCCTTCCTCAACGGCAATACCGGTAAAACGAGCCACCGGAACAAACAAACTAAGCATTTCTAAATTTTCAATACCAATGCCCGTTGTATCGAAAACGTATTTGGTTTGCACGCCGGGCTCTCCTTGACGCAGTTCGACTTTGGTAGGAAATAGCAATTCAAATTTTTCCAAATTGATGATCATGCCTGTTGGGAGATTCAGTGCTTTGACATTAATCCAAAATCCGGAGTTTTCCTCCAACGAAATTTCGTCAATACCAAGCACCAGCGAATTATCCAACGGCTCGTTGATATCAATCAGGAATTGCGTGTCAAAGGTTGTGTCGGTAGGCAGAGGAAAGAAATGATCGTAACCTCCGGCAATCAAAAGGTCTTTTAATTCCTGATCTTCCTCCGCAAGGGTGTTAATCTCCGATAACGTAAGCCCATCGGGATATGTAGAGGAATGATCCGTAATGAAATTTTGTATAATCGTAACAGCAGCCGGAGGCAGATAAAATTTGGAATCAATCGTGTCTTTGGGCAATCCAAATTCAAGATCCTCGAGCAAATCCGTCGGAAAGTCTCCAAAACCGTCGAATTTCAGTTCCTGATCGAAACTGTGTGAAATGGCGTCTGTTCCGAGTCCGGCAACATCGTTTAGTGATTCCAAATCAATTTCGATAATGGAATCCATGTTAAAGACATAACGTCCGTTGATCGTATCAAGCATCTCGATTTCCTCAATGCTTAGAAAATCTCCCAAAAGCAGCGTGTCTGTTTTCGCCAACGGAATAGAAATTGAACTTTTGATGCCAATGGTCAAGTCCAAGTCTTTGTTGAGGTCGAATTCTTTTTTGACGCAGGACGTGCCCACAACAGCCAAGATTGCGACGAAGTAAATTAGTTTTTTCATAATTTTATGGTTAATGGGTTAATGGGGTTAATTTAATTCTTTGGCGATTTTCGCACCGGCACGCAGAGCCTCGAGATTAAGGTTCACAACATCGTCGCCTTTACGTCCGAACATCTCACGAATAGCGGTTTCCAGCTTGTCGAAAGCGATTCCCAAGTACGGCGAAGCAGCACCAAGAATCACCACATTTGCGACTTTGATATTGCCTAAATCTTTGGCGATTTTTTCAGCATCGAGCATCACATGTTGTTTGATTTTTTTCACTTCTGCCAAAACGGTTTCCTTTTCGGGATAGTTCGGCACGTTGATAAATGGTTCGGTGTTGGTAATCACCCATCCATCGTTGGAAAGCCACGGCAGATAACGCAACGCCTCCATCGGTTCAATGGAGATAACCAAATCTGCTTTGCCTTGTGGAATCAGGTCCGAAGCGATCGGATTGTCGGAAATACGCAGGTGCGACTGCACATCGCCACCACGCTGGCTCATACCATGCACTTCGGCTTGCTTGAGATGCATACCCAGTTCAACGGCTGCAGCCCCAATGATTGTAGCGATAGAGAGGATCCCTTGTCCTCCCACACCGGCTAAGATGATGTCTTTTTTCATATTGCGATTACAATGTTTAATTATACGTTTTCGATCTGCCAATGGTTTGAATGCACTCGCGACGCGGAATGACTACGGATACGCCTTGATAGGCGATTTCCTCTTTTAGGATATTCACGATTTCAGCGTGATTTTTTGGAAGTGGTGTTACGATGCGGATATGCTCTTTTTCAACGCCAAGTCCTTCGCAGATATGCTCCAAACGTCCGTAGGCATGGGAGATCTGACCGCCTGTCATGCCGGTTGTAGAGTTGTCGACGATGATGATCGTTACATTGGTTTTTTCAATCACACAGTCTAAAAGTCCGGTCATTCCGGAATGTGTAAATGTTGAATCGCCAATCACCGCAACGGCAGGAAGCGATCCTGCATCCGATGCACCTTTTGCCATCGTAATGGAAGCACCCATGTCCACACAGGCATAAATCGCATTGTAAGGCGGCAAAGCACCGAGCGTGTAGCAACCGATATCCGCAAAAACCTTGCCTTTTCCGCGTTCTTCCATCACTTCGTTCAACGCTTTGTAAGTGTCGATATGCGGACAACCTTTGCACAAGGATGGCGGACGTGACACGACCAACGCAGGCACGTCTTCACCGCGTGTAGCAGGCATTCCCAAAGCTTTCGCAACTATGTTCGGATTCAATTCGCCCACACGTGGAAGTGTTCCATCTAAACGACCTTTCACCGCAGGTCCCTGATTTAAGTAGCCTTTCAGAAATTCCTCATAAACCGGATAACCATCTTCTATCACTAAAATTTCTTTGCATTCTTTCGTGATTTTTTCGATCGCTTTGCGTGGCAACGGATATTGCGAAACCTTGAGAATCGGGTGTTTGCAAGGTTCATCTTGATAATTTTCCATCAGATAATTGTACGCCAAACCACAAGCAATGATGCCCAACGATCGGTCTGAACCATCTGTGTATACGTTGTATTTCGAGTTTTCCGATGCCGTTTCGAGGGCAGGTTGTTTTTCCAAAAGTTCGTTGTACTGCTTGCGAGCAATCGCCGGAAGTAGGATAAATTGTTTCGGATTCGGGTGTAATTTTACGTCGTTTTGTTTTCTCGGTTCGCATCTCGTAACGCCTGCACGCGAATGTGCCAAACGCGTTGTAATCCGCATCATCACGGGGATCTGCATTTTTTCCGAAAGGTCGAAAGCATCGAACATCATGTCGTAAGCCTCTTGTTGGTTCGATGGTTCGAAACACGGAATAAACGCAAATTTCGCCAAGGCACGCGAATCTTGTTCGTCTTGCGAGGAATGCATCGACGGATCGTCGGCAATCAAATACACCAATCCGCCGTTGGCACCGGTGATTGCCGAGTTTACAAACGGATCCATTGCCACATTCAAACCCACGTGTTTCATGCAGCAAAGTGCACGTTTTCCGGCGTATGACATACCGATGGCTGTTTCCATCGCGGTTTTTTCGTTCGCCGACCAAATACTGTGAACCTTGCCATCTTTGGCTTGTTGAGAATTTTGAATGTAGGTAGCAATTTCTGTGGAGGGCGTTCCGGGATATGCGTAAACACCGGAAATGCCTGCATCTAAGGCAGCTTGAGCGATAGCTTCATCGCCCAAAAGTAAGGCTTTTTTCATAGAGTATGTTTCTTATTTTTTTTTAGAGTGCAAATATACGAATTTTTTTGTATCTTTGCAAAAAATTTTGAAAATTATGGAAAATTATATTGTATCTGCACGGAAGTATCGCCCCGATACATTTGATACGGTTGTCGGACAAGAAGCGATTACAACAACTTTGAAAAATGCGATTATCAGCGGACAATTAGCACAAGCGTTCCTGTTTTGCGGTCCGCGTGGTGTTGGAAAAACAACCTGTGCACGGATTTTGGCACGAACAATCAACTGCTTTAATCCTTCTAAAACCATGGAGGCTTGCGGAGGTTGCGAATCTTGCGAAAGTTTCAAAAACAACGCATCTTACAACATTCACGAATTAGATGCCGCATCAAACAATTCGGTGGAAAATATTCGAAGTTTGATTGAGCAAGTGCGGGTTCCGCCACAAGTTGGCAAGTATAAAATCTACATCATCGACGAGGTTCACATGCTCTCAACCGCCGCATTCAACGCATTTTTGAAGACTTTGGAAGAACCCCCTGCTTACGCAAAATTTATTTTAGCAACCACCGAAAAACATAAAATTTTACCAACGATTTTATCGCGTTGTCAAATCTTCGATTTTAAGAGAATTAAAATCGAAGACATCGCTAAACATTTAGCAAAAATTGCTGAAAAAGAAAACATCGTTGCCGAACCGGACGCACTTCACATCATCGCTCAAAAAGCCGATGGGGGCTTGCGGGACGCTCTTTCTATGTTCGACCAACTCGTAAGTTTTTCGGGAAATCATTTGACCTATCAATCGGTCATTGAAAATTTGAATGTACTCGATTATGATTATTATTTTCAAATTGTGGACGCATTTTTGAAAGGCGATTTACCCGGCAGTTTGCGAATTTTTAATGAGATTATGGATCGAGGTTTTGATGGTCAACATTTCATTATCGGATTGGGTGAACATCTGCGAAATTTATTGGTGTGCAAAGACCCGCAAACCGTGAATTTATTGGAAGTTGGCGAAACTATCAAAGCCAAATATCTGCAACAGTCGCAAGCGTGTTCGATACCATTTCTGATCAAAGCTTTAGATCTCAATAATCAGTGTGATTTGAATTACAAAAGTGCAAACAACAAACGACTTTCCGTTGAAATTACGTTGATGCAGATTGCCAGTTTTTTTTTACCCGAAGTTGACCTGAAGCCCGAACCACCTGTGTTTATCGCACCTGCGAACATTCCGGAAAAATCTAACAAAGACGAGATTCAACCTCATTCTGCAGAAAATGTTGTGCAACCCATAGCAACGGTTCAACCAGAAATTCCGCCACAAAAAATTGAGGAACCTGTCAAACCCAAATCAACGATGTTTTCAATAAAACAAGCGTTGACAGAGCCGTCCAAAGCAGAAGTCAAAGAAAGCAACAGCACGGAAATTCAAAAAAATCTAACCTTCGAAGAAGTTGAAAACGCTTGGAAATCCTATTCCGAAACACAAAATGGCGATCCTGCATTTTTAAGTTTGTTGCAAACATCTGAAATTCGATTGAACGAACAAACTCTTGAAATCGTTTTGGCAAGCCATGTTCAGGAGAATTTTTTGTTTCAGAAAAAAACAGAATTGCTAAATTTTCTGCGTTCAAAATTGTCTAATTGTGCGTTGCAATTAAAAACGATTATCAACGAAACCAAAGCACAGGAAATTCTCTACACACCAAGCGAAAAATTCAACAAACTATCCGACAAGAACCCTGAATTGAAGCGACTTCGCGAGGTTTTGGATTTGGAAATACAATACTAACGTCCGCGTCTTCTTTGAGGTTCCGGATTTCTCGCCAAAATATCGGTTTTCAACGTCCATCGTCCGTTCAACCAAACATAGGCATCATACACGCCACCCGCAGCAATGTAGGCTTCTCGCTGACTCGCCAAATCCGAACTTTGAGGCACCAAACGATCAAACACAATCATATTAGACTTGATCAATTTTTCTCGCTGTTTTTGTCCGGGTCTGGGCGTTCCTATCGGTTCGGAATAAGTTTGAAAATCGTAACGTAAAATCATCGAACTGCCACGTTTGAACTCAAAAACATGACGCCGAAAACGCTCTTTTCGTCCTCTCAATCCAACGAAAATTTCAGCACCAAAAACAAGATCGCCGTTTGGCTTAAATGTTAAAATTTCTACAAGTCTTCGGTTGAGCGTTCGGTCGTTGTCATTTTGTCCCAAAAGCGTGTAAAATTTACGTCCGTTGTGTTCCGTTTGAATCACTTGCCGATAATATGCACCATACCAATTATCCTTGTCTAACAAGGCATTCGGCAAATCGAAAATGATATCGCTTTCATCAATCAGTTGAATAATTTGATAGTTTTTTGTACGTTCGTGATACACCATCATCACCGCAAAATACTCTATGCCCTGATCTCGACGAACCATCCAATTGAACAGTCGAAATTTTTTATCCGGAGGCATTAATTTTTCGACTTGAAGTTGTGCAAACGGATAGTCGAACGCACCATTTTCCGTCAATATATTTTTCAAAAGATTCAAAAAACGCTCATTCGCATTGTAGCGAATGTGGTGATTGTCGCCTCTGGCAAGCGTATCAAAAAGTAGAGCTAATTCCATTTCCGCTTTCGCAAAATCGAACGTTGGTTCGGGAATTCGAGAATTGCTCCGTTGTGATTGCCCGAAAAACGCCAAAAACAACCATATCGCAATAAGTGAAATTTTTTTTGTATCTTTGTATTTCATTTTGCAAAAATACAAAAAAAAAATGACATCTGAAAATCGTTTATCTGCATTTGTGAAATTAGGGGTTTGTTTGAACGAGCAATTATGTTCCAAACATACTGAATTTACTGATGTTTTAGCTCGTGCGAATCAAGAAAATCCTTGGTTTACGGACGATAATATACGCTTTGCGTTGAGTGGCATTGTTGACGATTTGAATGAAAAAAATCTAAACGGTTGGGTATCGCATTATGCCCCTGCAATGCCCAAAACCATCGCCGTTGTGATGGCTGGAAATCTGCCGTTAGTAGGGTTTCGAGATTTTTTAGCCGTATTGATTTCCGGACATAAAATTTTGTGTAAACTATCATCGAAAGACAGCGTTTTGTTCCATTATTTGGCAAAAAAATTAATTCAAATCGAACCGAAATTTACAGAACAAATTTGTTTTGAAAGTAGTGTTATCAAAGGTTTCGACGCCGTAATTGCTACAGGCGGACATCACACGGTTCAACATTTTTACGATTATTTTTCAAAATATCCACATATCATTCGCGGGCATCGCAACAGTTGTGCAATTCTCGACAACACCGAAAACACTGACGAATTACAAGGTTTGTTTGAAGATATGTTTCGATATTTCGGATTAGGTTGTCGGAATGTAACGAAATTATTTGTGCCGGAACATTACGATTTTCAGAAATTAATTGCTGCGACACAACGTGCTACATCTCTACAACAATGCTTGCAACAGCATCATCTATACCAATCCAATTTCCAATATCAACAAGTTGTTTCGGCATTGAATAATCGGAAAACCATTGATGCGGGCGTGTTCGCGTTGATTGAAAATTCAAGTTTAACGCCACCAATTTCGATTGTTCACTACGAGTATTATTCGGATTTGGTCAATGTACAAAAAATTTTGGAAACACAAAAAAATCAGATACAATGCATCGTTTCGCATATCGATACCCCTTTCGGAAAGGCTCAAAAACCAACCCTTTTCGACTATGCCGATGGTGTTGACACGATGAAATTTTTGGGGAAATAAAAAAACGCCTTAATCGCAATTTTTGATGAAAAATGCCACCGTTTGTTTGTTAATTCAAAAAAAAGTTGTATCTTTGCGAAACATTTTAACCAAAAACCAAAACCATGAAATAAATGAAAATATAAAATAGCGTTGGCTAATTCTTGTTTATCGAAACTTCGACAATTTCTAATATATACAAGAGAATGCACCGCCCGAAAACGGGCTTGCTTATTCTTGTATATAGGTAGTCGAAGACCTCGATAAACGGATTTGTTAAGTCCGTTTTTTTTATTGTCTGAAGTCAACAATCTAAATCAAAATACTTATGAAAAAAATCACCCTAATTTCAATTCTCATCGCAGTTTTTGCAAGCAAAAGTTTTGCTCATTGCCCTATTCCGCAATGGTGTCCTGACGCCCCCTTGCATCAGACCGTTTGCCCCGGCGATACGATAGAAACTATCGAATTTCCATCGGTAATAGCTAAAACCCTGATCGTTACTTGGTGGACGGACGAGACACGCACCTACTCAACGCTTAATCCTCCTCCGGGCATCACGGTTTCCGGTGCCTCGACTCCAACTCCGCTCGGCGAGCGAGAATACGCGTGGCCTGTCTCCATTAAAGGTGCACCAACAGATATCGGCACGCACCACTACACTGTAAGCAATACCTGTGGTGTAGAGTTGCTACATGGTAGCATTACTTTGGGACCACCGGCTCCCACAACGCCCGGAACCATCACGTTTAGCAACAATCCTGTTTGCACGGGAGCTGGGTTCACAGCAAGCATTGCTGCTGTAAGCAATGCAACGTCCTACAACTGGACTGTTCCGGGAAGTATGACCCATGACGGTAGCGATGGGACCACCATAACTATTACCGATGCAGGCACCACAGCGGGTTCTCTCGCAATTTCGGTAACGGCAACTAACATTTGTGGCACAAGTGCTCCAAGCACAGCGAATATCACTGTTAACGCAGCACCTACTATCGGCACGGTTACACCCGACACCGACCAAAGCACGCCACGAAACACACCGTTTGCCAACACACTTACCATCAGTCCTGAACCAACAGGAACTCCAACGCCTACGATTCAATGGTGGTCGAACACAACAGGGCTCCCATCAGGAGGCACAGCCGTGAGCGGTGCCACAGGCAACACTTTCGATCCGCCAAATGATGTTGTAAACACCGACGGCGTGTTTTACTATGCAGTAGCAACCAACAGCTGTGGAGCCGCAACCACGTCCAATACGAGTGGTAAGCATATTGTGACCATGCCGCCACTACCCGCAACAGGCTGCGACTTTGTGAATAGAGACAGTGCAAGGATTCTTACGGGAGGTCCCGTAACAACTGATGTATGGACTATTCCTGCTCGTGCAGGTGTGGCATCGCAGACTTGGTCGGATTTGGTTGTTTCGTCACAATGCAACAAAACAGCCTATAACGGTGGATCAAGTAACAACTATATTTCGGATTGTAGAAACAACAGCACGCTTGTTGGTGCTACCAATGCGTTTCCGGGTCATTATTTTTCGTGGTGTGCGGTGATGCAGTATGCGGATATTCTTTGTCCGGGTGATTGGCGAGTGCCTACACGTGAGGATTTTAGGGATTTGGATATTTTGATGGGAGGCTCGGGCGAAACCAATACACGCGATCCGTCTACAGCAATCAACGGTCAACGTTATACGGAGGGCACCAATACGAATAATACTGCAGCAACCCACGTTCCTCGCGGGGGAACTTGGGGGGGCTCCCGCTTTACTGCACGCGCGAGCGATCTGACGGATGCGAATTCGCGCTACTGGTCGTCCTCAGAGTTCAGCACCCCGAATGCGTTCTACCTGCGCTACACTGCGTCGGGTGTCTACCCGCAGTACAACGTCACTAAGGATAACGGGTTCGCACTGCGTTGTGTGAAGGATAATTAGTAGGGGCGAGGCATGCCTCGCCCAAGTGAATAGTGATTAGTGAATAGTGACCGGAAACGTCATTGCGAGGGCAACGCCCGAAGCAATCCACAATAGCAAATAGATTGCTTCGCCACTGCGTGGCTCGCAATGACGGTAAATCGTAAATCCGTAAATTGTAAATTAAATTCTCCGAACCGGGTTCCGAAAATTGTTTGGTAACCGTCGTAGGGGCGACCCTTGCGGTCGCCCTCGTTGGCATTTGTCACAATCGCCGGCAA
>Ga0099364_10004123_pt1 | contig 22087 bp, 34 predicted proteins | sample TergutTh196P3_FD_73070 | JGI IMG/M metagenome (GOLD analysis project Ga0099364, IMG submission 73070) | Microcerotermes parvus P3 segment gut microbial communities from Pointe-Noire, Republic of the Congo - Th196 P3 | ecosystem: Host-associated > Arthropoda: Insects > Digestive system > Gut ...
CCCACAACGAGTACAGAGTGTCCCCCGCAGGGGTACAAAACGTCCCCCCAGAGGGGTACAGAGTGTCCCCCGCAGGGGTACAAAACGTCCCCCCAGAGGGGTACAGAGTGTCTCCCCTCTGGGGTACAAAACGTCCCCCAGAGGGGTACAGAGTGTCCCCCGCAGGGGTACAAAACGTCCCCCCGTTTCCTCTCCCCTTTGCGTTGAATCTGCAGATTCCTTGGAATCAATCAACGTAACGTATGAACAATACAATTCAACTCAATTCAATCAATCAAAAAAGAAAAAAATAACGAAGAAGCGACCAACACTGAACCCCTCTGGGCAGGCGGAATCAGCAGTCGGGGAGTCTCCTGCTCCTGAAGCATCGGCTGCCCCGCCGAACCAGAACGCTCCGCAGGGCGGAGCGGCTAACATCCCCGCTAACACCCCCGCCAAGCCCCGAAAACGCCCCGTAGAGAACTGCTGTGCCGATTCCCGCATTAAATTGACCGAAGGAGCAAAAGCCGCCCTCCGTGCCGCTCACACGCCCGACGTGCCTCCCGACATTCCCAACGATGTCCGCGACTTTCGGCAAGGATTGGTTTTCACAGATGCGCGGCACCCGACGCAGTCGCTCTACTGGATGCTTGAAGTCATGAAGGGAAAGAGTGCTGCCGATCCCGACAGCACTGTCCAGAATCCCAAAGAGGCGATCCCGATGCTGGAAGCCTTTGCCAAGCATATCACGAAAGGATTCGACTATGCGGTCAAACGGGGAGTCCGTTTCCGGGATTTTGTCCTGCATCGCATGGCATTTTTCCTGACATACAACGAGGATTTTGAACTCGGAGACGATTACACTGTCAAGGAAATGATTGAGCATGCCATCCTTGACAACAAGAAATCTCCGTGGAATCCCTTGCTGGACAATTTGTCGAAAAAGTACCGCGGTCGGCAGTGGGGCTGGGACGGCACGTTGCTGTCGAATGAGGAGACGTGGGATGCGGAGGTGCTTTATGCCAAAAAGCAGGGCATTGTGCCACGCAAGCATCTTTTTCCGTCGCGTAAGAAGCGGACAGACTATGTCAAGAAAGTGGTTAGCGATTTTGACGTTCGCGAGCAGGCTGACGCTGTGCCGGTTGTAGCGCATGCCCATCCTGTTCTTGCGGAAATTGCCGGAAAACTTGGCGAGAGTCGTTTTGCCATGTGGTTTCCCAATGACACAACTTGCGAAATCATTGGCGGCACGCCGGTTTTGACAGTGCGGAATCAGTTTTTGGTCAACGGTATCAGACAACATTGCGTGGATGCACTTCCTTCGGGTTGTGAAATTCGGGTGCGTCCGCCTTCAACTGACAGCATGGAGGAGAGGATGACGGGACTGAAGTTAGCGGCGGATTGTAATGCGGCGGCGCGGAAGATACCGAGCGCGGAGGAGTTGCTGGTCGTGAATACCGAGAATGGTTTTCATGTGACGGAGAAGCCGATTCCTTCTTGGCTTTCTGCGGAGGAGCAGTCTGCATTGCGTAAGGAGATGCGCCGTTTCCAGAAAAAACTGTTTGAAGAATATACCGCAACCCGCGCCGCGGATGTTGCACTAACCCATTAACGAAAGGAGCAGATTTATGCCATTTATTGAATTGACATCAGCCCTCACGGGACGCACCATCATCGTCCGCGTAGGCTACATCGGAGTCGTTTCTGCCTACGTCAACGATGACGCAGGAGAGCAGTACACGAAGATACGGCTCGGTACAAACGAAGACGACGTACTACACGTTGTTGAATCGCCGGAGGAAATCTACCGGCGGATTACACTACAGACGCACAACGTTTCCTCGGTTTAGGAAAAGGTTCCTTTTGGAATTCCTCATCCTTTTCGAGTTCGGTCAGCGTTTTTACTGCAACGAGATAGTTCCCGTAAAAAGTTTTGATGGCAAGGATTTTTAGAGTACGAGAAGATTTAACCACTAACTGAAAGGGACCACTACCTATGCCCAAGCAAATCCGCCACGGCAGGAACACGTTAGAACGTGAACACATTAGCGATATTGAAGTGCTGTTGCATCATGACAAGTTCAAACGCATGATCACCCGGCATTTGGAGACGATGCGTCAACACTGCGAGCAATATCCGCTGTTAGACAAAGAACGAAAAGTCACGATTTCCCTCACTCTGAAGCCGATGATCAATCCTCGTGCCAAGAGTGAAGGCGTCATCGAGTACGACCGGGCAGTCTTTTCTGCATCGGTCAACAGTCCGACGTTGCCAGCAACGTCGGTTGATTTTAACTGCTTCGTCCATAATGGTCAACCGTACTTCAACATTGAAGACGGCGAGAATCCGATGCAGTTGACGTTTCGCGATACTATCGCGGACACGGAAGAGGACGATACGCCGATGACATCAGACCGCAAATCGGCGGCGGTCGGAAGTTAGCGGGGCTTGCCCCGCGTTACAACGAAAGGAAAGATTTATGAATGAAGACACTGACACTAGAAAACAGGAATCGAAAGAGGAACAGTCGGAAATCCTTCGCCGCCTCGTCGAAGAGTACGGTTATGAGGAAGGACTCCGGCGTTTCCAAGAGGGAGAAGACCCGCCCTAAAAGGTCGGCAACTCGCCGAGATTGTCCTCCTCGGTATCATTCGGCACCGTTTTGATGTAGCGTTTGCCGTTGATTGTACAAGGGATGACATCGGTGAGTTTGTCACCGCCTTCGTCATTTTTGACTACAGTCGCGACTATCCAGTCAGCATCGATTTTGGCAAGTATCTCAGCTTTGGTCAAGACTTGAAGCGGTCCCAACGTACCACCAGTGCTGATTTGCCCCTTAACCTTTGTGATATGCCGTTTTTCCGTGTCGTAGTGGACGGCGTAGATGAAACAAACATTTGCATTACGGCGTTCAGCCATAAGAAGCCTCCGTTTGGATTAGAGAATTTTGAGTTGATTGCAGGCTCACGATTCTACAACACGAAGGCGGCAATGTAAATTACGCTCCTCTCGGATTAGAGAGGTAGGGATTTTGGGTTGATTGCAGATTCTTTTCAGAGTCTCCGATCCGCTCTTTTCCGGGGGAGCACCTTTTTGAAACCATTAACCATTAACAACTATTATGAACATTGACCTTCAAGTATTGCAAGAGATTACATCGACCGCTGTGAAGTCGGCGGGGATTCGGGACTACCTCATTAGTCCGCTCTTGAAGAAACACGTCCGCCCGGATGGGACGACGTTGGAAACCGAAATCGCTCCGCCTGCGGAGATGAATGAACTGTACGACATCGACGCTTGCGTGAGAGCCTACGTCGACGGAGCGGACATTTACGTCGGCGAAGAGTGCATCACCATTTTGCACGATACTACCCGGACGCGGGGATACAGCGAGTGTTACATGAAACGCTCCGAAACGATCCGTATCATTGAGAAGCACTTCAACGAATCCATCAAGCCGGAACTCTTTGAACGGCTTGCGAAACTGTACTTTGGTGCGGATTCGTATTTCATTGACCGTCTTCGTAAACTTCAATGGAAGCGGAGCGGCGAGGAGACGAAGAGAATCGCCAACGTTTCCAAGTCGGCGGACGCACACGAGATAGCACAAGTCATGGACGAGAATCAGATACTTTTCCAAGACGTGTCGCTCCTTGTTACCGCGCCTTACTTTGTGTTGCCGGTGGAGACGACTCCTGTGGAGATTGAACTTCACATTGTCGCGAATGCGGAGTCGCAGACGATTTCGTTTGCACCTGCTCCGGGCGTGATGATGAAGCATCATTTTGCGGCGATGCAGGAGGTGCGCGATGTGCTGAACAGTGCCATCGGAAACGATGCCGCCGTGCTGGGAAAACCGAAGATGTAGGAGCAACCCGCCCCGCTTGCGTGGCGGATCATTAACAAAGAGGAGGAGTATTATGCCGAGTTATGCAGTGCAGTACAAAGACAAATGGGCAGTATTTACGAGCATTGCCAATGATTTCATTTCGTCATTTATGTCGGAAGAGGAGTTCGTGAAGTGGTGCCAGTTGAAGTATAACGAACCGGAACAATGCAGTGTTCCCGATTGTAAGTGTCCGTTTCACAGGAAGCGATTCACCGAGCGAAATCAAATGACAATGGAGGAGGCAGTTGATGCAATGATGCCCTCCTATGGAAGACGTTCACGAATTCTAAAAAAAACCGTTAACGAACTCGTTGAACTCGGCATCGATAAAGACGATGCAGAAAAACTTGTAACCGCAGTCTGGCAGGAACGAAAGGAGGAACAACATGAATGAAGCGAAACACACACCGGGAAAGTGGACGGTTATGCAGAACCCGGGTGATCCTTCGGATAAGCGAATTTACGTGGGAACGGTCCAAAAGCCGATTGCCAATATGTGCGAACTGTACGGAGATGAATCCCATGCCAACGCTCGCCTGATTTCCTGCGCGCCGGAACTGTTGGAGGCGTTGGATGAATTGGTGACGGCAGAATGTCACGCAGAGTGCAACGGCTCGTGTGAACCGGCAGTGACTCAATGCTGGCTGTGGAAATACAAGCAACTCATCGCCAGAGCGAAAGGAGGGACGGAATGAACTATTTTAGCGTATGCGACGGCATTGGAGCGGCTCATGCGGCATTGTTACCGCTGGGCTACCGGTGCGTCGGCGTGAGCGAAATCGACAAATACTGCAACCAACTCATCGAGGAAAAATATGAAGGGAAAATCAAAAACTACGGCGACTTCAACTATTGGCACCATTGGAAATATAGAGGAGAACTCGACCTCGTTATCGGAGGCACTCCTTGCCAGTCGTTTTCCATTATTGGCAAGAGACAGGGAAGGAATGACTCCAGAGGAAAACTCACAGAGGCGTTCGCATATTTTATTTCTCAGCAATTTCCTCGATGGTTTATTTGGGAAAATGTCCCCGGAGTGCTTTTCGTTGACAACGGAGAATTATTTCGATACTTCATTGCCTTCCTTGGGCACATCGGGTATGGCGTGGCGTGGCGAGTGCTTGACGCTCAATTTTTCGGAGTCCCCCAGCGTCGCCGTCGAGTCTACGTTGTCGGATGTTTTGGAGACCCAGTCCGTGCCGGAAAAGTTTTATTTGACACCGAAACAGTGCCGGTACTTGCTGGACAGGGCAAAAAAACGAAATCGAAAGATTCCCGGCACGATGGGGATCGTTATGAAAATAACGGCAGAACAGCAGGAACACTGACCACGAAAAACAGAATGACCAACAATATGACGGACATGATGGTCGTTGACCGTATGAACCATCGTTGGCGGGTTCGCAAACTGACTCCGTTGGAGTGCGAGCGGCTTATGGGTTTTCCTGACGGTTACACGGCGGGATTTAGCAATCATCAGAGGTACAAGATGCTGGGCAACAGTTTTCCTGTGCCGGTGATCCGCTGGATCGGAGAGAGAATTTTACGAGAAGAGGAGGGCAACGAATGATAACATACATTTGCCCGAATTGCGATAACGAGGTTGACCTCGGCGACGAGTGCGGTAAATGCAAGCCGGAAAAGATTACTGCCGAGTACGTCACCGAAACGATGTACCGGCTTTGGGCGATTGAGAAAGAAATGGTAAGATACTGTGAAGAACTCATAGACACAGAGACTGACGAAATCATTCTAAACGGCAACCGATGGAAAACCTGTGATTTCGAAGAAGTCGCCAAAGCATGCCGAAAAGCCTACAACGAAATTGAAACGCTGACGTTCACGGGAACAGCGAAAGGGAGGGTAACAGAGTAATGCTTGTACTCACAAGACGCAGAGGCGAAAAGATTAGAATTGGACCGGACATTGAGATCACTCTGGTGGATGTCCGCGGCGATCACTCGGTACGTATCGGTATCGACGCACCCAAAGATGTGATAGTTATGCGGACAGAAATTGCAGAAAAACTCGTAGAAAAGGCTGCGGCCGCAAACGCCGCCTCCGCCCGGCAGGAAAACAAATGACAGCATCCACCAATCAGGAAAACAAATGACAGCATCCACCAATCAGGAAAATAGATCGGCATTGCGGGACGTAAAGCATATGTTGGAAAAGATCAGCCATGTCCTGCGGCGGCAGCCGCGAAATATCGACAAGGCTGCTGCAGCTTTGGAAAAATATCTCGCCGAGGAAGAAGATGATTTTGAAGAGATTTTAGGGGTGTTTGACGCACTAGACCGGTACTTTATACTGTTCCGTGACCTTGCGATTGAAGAACTGCCGAAGTTAGCAGAATACTGGCATAGGCTGGAACCGAAAATCGCTGCAGTTCTTGAGCAGCGAAAAGAGGAGGTAAAGGAGTGGGGAATTGCCAGACTGTCCAAAGAGACTGTTCCCGTCAATAATGGTGTAAATCTTTATGAAAATTTCGACTGGTACGGCAGAAAGGCGGAATAACCGGTTTGGTACAATAGAGAGCATGAACTACGATGCCTTTACTTCCGGTCTTCTTTCCCAGATTGATCATTACATCCAATCTGCGGTTAAACATATTAAGTTTGCGAAAACCGCCCAGGCAAACGACAAGGATGTACGGGATGCGTGGTACGATCCGGCAGCGGGTTCCGTAATCATCCGCCATACTTCCGCAGAAAAGTTGGGGAATATTGCTCCCCAAATCAAAACCGCAGCGGCGGACAGCCCTATTCCCAATCATTGGTGCGGGCTTGCCCTCGCACATAGGCTAGAATACTTCCAGCCGGCAAAAGAACTTGCCGATAAGATGATGGGTTTTCGCAAGACGGCGGAGGACACCCTATCTTCTAAAGTAAAATCCTTACTCGGCTGGGACGATAGGTACTACCCTACAAACCCCGTGGCAGCGATGTTGACGACGGGTGCATTGGGTGCCGGTTTAGGTTACGGCGGGGCATCGTTGGCTTCGTATTTTTTGCCGGATACATGGGATAAAAAAAAGTTCCGCAGGGGCGGTGCCTTACTCGGCGGGGGGCTAGCCGCGACACCAGGGGCGGCGGAAGTGTTTAAATCTTGGCTCATCGGGCAGCCGTTGTTGAACGGGGACCACATGAAAAGGAGCTACCGGCAGCACCGTGATAAACTTCCGGAAACGAAAGAAAGTTCTTTGCCCTATTCTATGGAGCCGCGTATTTCCGGCGAGGATTTAATGCGGATGACATGGCAACACCCGCTTGTAAGCAAACAAATGGCCCCTGGGCAGAAGGCACTTTTATCCGGCGCTGTACGCGGGGCAACACACGTTTCCGGCAGCCCCTTTTTTACGCCGAGCGATATGGCAAGATTAACCGCCGGTATGGGATCGGGCTATGGGCTTGGATTGATCGCAGGCAGGGTATTGGGCGCGGTTACAGGATTGCCTAGACCGGCACAGAATACCTTGGCTAATACCGGCGCGCTTGCCGGCGCTTTGAAGGCAACATTGCCGTTGATCTACGGCAGATGATCCCGTACTTGCCGTAAATTATTGTTAATGCTATGTTATGCCGTTGTTATAGAGCAGCGGCATTTTTCTTTAACCCATTTTCCATTATGAGAATCACAGTAAACACAAAAACACTATTGAACGCTCTTCGGCTCATATCGCCGGTTATCGACAAACGCCGCTCCACGGCGATACAGAACGTGAAACTGTCCGTCACTAAAAAAGAGGGGGCGGTGCTTTACGCTACGGACACCCAGCACAGTATCCGGCTCCCCTTGGACTGCGAGGTGCAGAATATGGGGAAAGCGGTATTGCCCCTCAGAGAGTTATTGGCGATCTTGAAGGCGACGAAAGAGAAGAGTTTAGCCCTTTTGGCAATTTGTTCTGCGAAAACGGCAAGGATAGACGTTACTGGGGAGCAGGAGAAATACGCGTTAGAAGCCCCTGCTTCTGCGGACGAATTCCCTGATGTTATTCCCTTCCAGTCTAAAGCCTACCATGAATTCCCTGTTGGGGATTTCCAAGCAGCTCTGCAGCGTACTATTGTTGCCGCGGAGAAGCCGGAAACATCGAACTTTACTTCTTACCGTCCTATATTCTCCGGTGTTTGTTTTGGGCAAGCATCAAAGGCAGGTGTTGTGGACGTTGTAGCGACGGACGGCAGGCGGATGGCATGGCAGACATTACGAGGGAAGTGTATAGAGAAACATACAATCCCGCAATCGTCGGTCGTCCCCCAGAAACCATTGAATCTTTTGGGAAAAGTTCTGAAGGAAATTGCATGCCCGGATTGCGATGCTGTAAAAATGGTTATTACTCCCGCCGATAAAAAATACAGCCCTGCTTCGGTCTGTTTCTACGTTGCAGGGGTTACCATCCATTCTGCGTTGATGAACCAGGGAAAGTTTCCCGAATGGCGGAGCATCTGTACGGTTGATAAAGAGACCCCGCACATTATCCTAAACCCATCTGACGTACCGCCGGTATTAGACCGGCTCACCATCGCAGCAAAGCTGAAAAAGGAGGCAAAACTTACTATCTGCATTGGGAACAACGGACTTACTTTTGTAACCGATGCCGGCGGAACTAAATCTTCTGTCGTCTGCCCTACGGCAGGTTCCTGCCCGCAAGATTTTAACGGCACTTTTATGGTTGATTTGGCTAATTTCCTGCTGGGAATGAAAGCGGTACAGCAGGCAGGAACGGAGGCACCGATCACGATGTACGTCCATATAGAAGTGAATCCGCTGGACACAAAACCGGAACGGAGCATTACGGTTTTGTTGAAATCTCCGCAAAAGGGGTACAGCTATGTAATGATGGCGGATGATCCGTAGTGAGTATCCCTCCGAAATTTGGGTAGGGTTAACACATGGTTAAAAATAAAAAACGGCAAAAAATCGTGCAATTTAACCGTGCGAACTTGTTAATTTTTGCGCTTTTACCCTTGTTTTTGGGCGTATTTTGCCGTATGAAACAGTGTTAACCCTTTATTTTTAGGGATGCACAGTTTTTAACTCTACTACCCCCTTATTTTCGGGCGGCGGGTTAAACGGTTAGGATATGCTTCCACGCCGTGGAAGCATGGCAGCCTAGAATTTGCCCTTTTTAGCATTCTCGTTTATACTGCCCTTCAGTCATCATAGCGTTTGGACGGGATGATGGTGTGGATGTTTGTGTGTTGCCGCAGCAGGTATTTCCCCTGTTGCGGCTTTTTTTCTTAATAGAAGGAACAAGAATGAAAATATACGGTTACGAAATATGGATTAATCAGAAGTACCTTGCCGCCCAGTCCCATACGTTCTACTCTTCGGAAGAGGAAGTGAGGAAGGAACTGCAGGCAACGGTGCCGCAGATATGCCAGGAGATTTATGAGAATCTTACGGGGGAAGAGGAGCAGCCTTTTGTATGGGATGAAGAGGATTACCCGGAAGAAACACAGAAGAATATAGAGAGGGTGACGTACTTGGCGGCAGAGTATGGACGTATTTATGAGCGATGTACTGATTCCCCTGCCGCTATTGCGAACGGCTGCCCTTATCATATTGAATTGTTTATCAAGCACTACACGTACAAGGAAAGATACGATGACTAAATCAGTGAACTTACTGAAAATGTACCGGTTGAATGCCTATTACGCGGCTAACCCTAAGGCAACAGCGTTAGAGGGGGCAACAGCGGTAGGGTTTAAAAGCCGCAGCTATAACCATTATTACAATTGTGTTCATTTACGGGATGCGAAGGGGTTCTACTCTTACTATTCTTTGAAAGACACAGAAATGCCGCCTGATCTGTACGCCAAATTGGGCACCCGTTTTGACTATGCCCAGCAATATGCGATTATCGAGGGGCTTGATAGGGGGGAGACTATTACGACGATATCAAAACGGCTTAACCTGCATTTCCACCCGGTTATGGTTTTTTCTATTGTGTACTCCATGTATCGGGAGGGTGCGGCGGTGAACGTGGGACAGGGGAGATGGACCCCCTATTCCCGGCAGCAGTATGAAGCAATGGCAGAGCAGATAAAAAAGGATCAGCTAGACAAGCCGTTGCAACCGGAATTGATCCAAGCAATCAGGGAAATGTTTTTAACCAAGAAAGGCACCCCTTTTGCTGCTGTACCGTTGCCTCCGCCGCCGGAGGAAATAGTTATCTCCCCTACATCAGATATACCAAAGGTATCTTCCAGCGAGGATGTAGAGGATCGATTAAAGAGGGTAGAGGAACGGTTGGATCGTTCTCCCCCTGTTAAACAAACCCTCGACCATTTTTCTACGGTAGAGAATACTTTCGCCTTGGACGTTATGCCGCCGCATAGTGTACAGCGGTGGCTATCGAGAGAGGCTATCCTACTATTCCCTAAACTGATTAGAGGGGAAATCATGACATCGAGGGATGAAGATGCTGCGTTGTTTGAATTGGAAGATGCGGGAATGATAGAAATCCCTACAACCCCTTCTTCAAATATGATGGGGGGTGTCGTTGTTCATCGGGACAGGCTGCGGATAACAGAGAAAGGCTGGGCTTTCCACCGGTTGATACGTGACATCTGCGAACAGACGGTTTATTGCTGCCTCACCGATATGGGGGCGATGATGGGGTTCAATATCCGCGTGGGTGAGCGGTAAATTTGCTTCTATCTGCTCCGCAAGGTAAAAAAGGATAAATAACCCTTAACACACAAACAGGTTATGGAGAACAAAAACAAAATCAAGAAATCGGCAGTTATTGCCTTCATGGAACTATTGCTTGCAGTAGAAGAGGGGGAGGAAGTCCTCCTGCTTCGTTCCAGTGACAGTCTCGCAAACGAATCGGTACAGACATACACTGAAAACCTCAATTTGGAGGAAGGCACGGAATGTAGTGCCTACCAGTCCTTTACCGATAAACTGGCGGAAAAGTTCCAAATCGTTGCAAGCGAGGCGAAATTACCAACGCTGGAAATGCCGGATAAAGCACACCTGTCCCAGCTGGCGACGGTACTGTTCCGGGCAAAGGAACATGTGTTAGGCTGACCTTTAACCGAAAGGAAAATGAAAATGACAAATACAGACTATAAATGTGATCAATGCGGTGCCGAGCGGGAAACCCGCGAGGAGGATGGAACGTTTGTCATTGCGGGTTGTAAAGAGTGCACACAGGAAACCGTTGAAGAGAACAGCGAGAAGAATGTCGTTATTTCATAATGATGTCCTTTCTGCGGGATGCGGGTTTGTAAGCACCGCATCCGGTACATTTAGTACCGCGGTAAGCTGCTCCAGAGCCGCCGATATCGGGCAGCCTTTTATTTTGGTAATAGACATACCCTAACTTTAATAACAAATGCACCAACAAGAAGAAGAGAAAACAAATTGCGTAGAAACCGATGAAATATGCTCCCGTTGCGGACAGATGTGGTGTTCTTGCGAAGAGACTTGTCCTGACTGCGACGAGTATGAGGACGAATGTACGTGCTGGGACGATGACGAGGATGAGGATGATTGGTCTGATGAATGCCCTTATTGCGGAGATGAGTTTTGTGATGGAGACTGCGAAGAAGATTGGGACGAGGACGAGGACGATTGGGACGAGGACGAGGACGATTGGGACGAGGACGAGGACGATTGGGACGAGGACGAGGACGAGGACGATTGGGACGAGGACGAGGACGATTGGGACGAGGATTTCTAACCAATGTTTCCACGCCGTGGAAACATAAATTGTCTTTGGGCGGCACACACCGCCCTTTTTTTAGCCCGCACTTCCTTCTCTTTGGTAAAATAAAGCAGTATCACTTTTGAACCTTTATGAAAAAGAAAGAATGACTGCAAACGACAATCTTTTTGTCCGGTACCAGGAATTGAAGCAGAAGCAAGCGTCGGATACTCAGCCTGCCCCCAAATCTCTCTTTGAGCAATATCAGGCGCTGAAGCAGGTGTCTGCTGTACCGCCGACACCGTCGAAGACAGCAGGAGCCGAAGCGACGACCCAGCCGGCAAAGCAAGGAAAAATGGCATCACTTTTGGCAAAGATGACGGAAAAGCAGATCGCACCCAAAGAAACATTGGAGAGCTATAAGGAGGAGTTGCGGGCAAAGGTTGCCGCCGTAAAGCAGCCTGCCCCGCCCGCCGAACAGCCCAAGTCTAAACTTGCTTCCCTGCTGGACGAACTAAAAAAAAAACATGCAGCCAAACCCCCAATAGCGGTTAGTCCAGCGTTGCTGCAGTCTTACAAGGAAATGACAGCGAAAGAGGCGAACTTTTCCCAACTTGCTGCGATAGGCGGCGGTGCGGCATTGGGAGGGGCAGCAGGTGCAGGGCTTGGGTACCTGCTGCCCCAGAAAGACAGCCTTGAATCGCAGGCGGCTTTTAATAAGCGGCGAAGAATGCAGGCATTGTTAGGGGCACTTGGCGGTGCAATACCCGGCGGTATACTCGGCAGCGCTGGATATGATATCCACAAAGAACTCAACGACCCTATTATCGGCCCTGGTATTAAACAGGATTTGCAGAAGATAAAGGAGGACGGTTTCAAAGGTGCATTGAGAAAACGCTACATGAACCGCCTTTATACTGAGCAGCCGGATGTGCTTCCGGCAATACAAGCCCCTAGGGATAGTTCACCCGCAATGCGTTATCAGTAGCGCATGCGGGGGATATACGATGCCCTATTTTTCTTTACAATGTCCGCATGGGATCACTTACGCAAAAAGCAGCCGAACTACGCCAGGAGCGGTTGCAAAAAATAGCCGCACATCTGCCCTCTGTACGTGAACTGCAGAAGACAGCAGGGAGGGTAGGTTGGTCGTCCGAACGATTACGGGAGATAGTACGGACATTCCGCCCAGAAAAATTAGACGCACTGGATTGGGCGGAAAGTCTTGACCGTCTGCGCCAGAGGAAGGAGGCGAACGCGTTTGGTAGGCTGATTCGTGTACTTGCGAACAGCGGGTCGAAAGGGCAATCTCAAGCTGTTGAGGAGTTTGTAAAAAAGGCGCCAGGGATAGCGGTGCCTGACATGAACCCAAACAATTTGCGGCAGATGACTTTGACGGATAGGCAGGGTGTTTCGCATACATTCTTTGACTCGCCTGCACATCACGCTCATCATTTTGTTTCTGGCAGAATGGCAGATGTTACGCCTGTAGGTGAGGTATACCTTCGGACTGGGTCTCCTGATGCCATGGGGGCGCAAAAGATTTACCAAAAAGCCCGTGACAGTATAGGCGCAAGTTTACCCGGTGGGACTCCTGTTACGGCACACGGTTCTCGACAACCACCAACCGAGCCTAGAACGTTAGCGATGTATACGCATCTTATAGACGGTAGTGTTGCACCAGGGGCAAGACCCGTAATCGTATCGACGGATAGACTATTTGTTGGAGACGGTTTGCACACTGTTCCGCATGAGGTGCGTCATTTGGAGACGTGGTATCGAGCATTGGCACAAAACATCAAGGATAATCGTGTAGTAGGCGGGCATAAGCACCTGTTGGGGCAGAACGGACATATTGAGGTGAATACTAAAGGGGCGTTTCAACGATTAGCGATAGAGGCAGACGCTAACTTTCATGTGTTGAGGTTGGCCGATCAGTACGCAAAAGTAAGTCCTTTCGGTCCAGACTCTGCGCAACGTATCAGGGATCTGGCGATAAAGTCAATAGAGGCTTATTTTTCCCCCGAAAATATTACGAGAGCGGTGGAGGCGACAAAAGTAAATGGTGTAATCCCTGCCAATACTAAACAGGATATCATTTATCTATTCCGACAACTTCAATCGCAGTATCCAGATGCCGATCCGCAATACCTTAACAGGGTGATCAAGATGTTAGAGCAGTAAAAAATACCCATACGAATGGGTGTTTGGGGTTTTTTAGACGTTGCTCTCGAATACGTCCCAGTCTGTCCACCACCGATTTTCTGGTGTAATCGGCGGTATTACAATGTCTTTGAAAGCTTCTCGTTGTCTGGCGGCAGCTACCTCCAGCTCTGCCCCTTCTTTTTTACTTTTTTCAAAATAATCGTCCTTCCACATTGCAAACGCAATGACGCACTGCCACATTCCGCCGGGCAGTTCTTCTTTTGTGAACCATTCTCGCCATTCAGCCAGTTCCTGTTTCACATTTTCGGGCAGCGGGGAATTGTGTTTACGTATGAGCCAACGCTGCCATTGTTTCATTTCTCGCTTCCTAGAATAGGAGACGTGCGACGCATAGAATACGTCGAGCCTTCGTTTGGTGCGGAAACGTTCCCGCCACTCCGCAGCAAAGGCTTCTTTGTTTGTTGTTTCCATCTTTCCACCTCCTTTCATTTCTGTCTGTGTAATTATCGGCGAGATGCCGTGTAAATTCAATAGGGTAATACTGTTCACTTATTTATAACGCAAATCTGCTTTCAATTTAGCTGATGCCAAATCGCTAAATCCTTATAAATCAAGCACTTAATGCTTCCACGGCGTGGAAGCATCGGGGGACTTTGCCGGCTTTTTGACATCTACGAATTAACTCCGCAGCAACGTGAGGATGTCCTGGACGAAATAGTCGACGGCGGATAATTTTTACCTATTACTGTTTCATGTTATTTTATTCTTAACCCGTCGAGGGAGCGGGCACTATTGTAACTCAAATTATGCCGACACATGATCCGTCAAAATCACGCATTGTCCGTATGCCGAAAGTCTCCCCTAATGCAAAGGTGATTGATGTTTGGTTCGAGGGCGGGATGATTTTGTTTGAAGACCCAGATGACCCCAATCATGTTTGCCGTCGGACGGTAGACGATTTTGAGGAAACAATTGTTGGTCTGACGGAGGTAGTAAATTCGTATGAGGAACGGCATAAACATGACCCGGATGCGAGAATTGTTTATTGCGGGAAACAGGATTGGGAACGGTTCCTTTACGAAGTCCATGAATTGATTCGTGAAGCCCGGCAGCAAATCCATGTGGGGCTGCCGCCGGAAGTCATTACAGAAGACGCAATATCACGGAAACCGATTTCGGTACAAACCGGGTTTGGGAACGGAAAAGTTACAAAATCAGGTCTGTGGGTGCCGGAGTAATAAAAGGAGAATAAATTGATGAGTGAAGAAATAAAAACCGATGCCGTTGCGGCTGCTTCCGACTACTTCTCGGAGATAGATGACGAGCGGGAGGGGGACAAGTACGACATTATGAAGGAGCTGGAGATAGGTACTCTCTGTGACGACTTCATGGGAATGGCGTACATAGGGCTGCATGAACTGCTGGAGCAACTGGTGTACCTGCCGAGTAAGGTAAGGGGTACGCTCCTAGAGAAACTCGATGAAGAATTCCCCAGTCTTTCCTCTTTCGTAGGGAAACTATTGGAAAAACGTAAGTATCATCTCTATAAGCGGCAGATACAAAGAGAAAATAGAGCGGAGGGGTAGAGTCTTTACGTTTTTCTCTGCGGATTTGTAAGGAAATCCGCCCCCTTTTCTTTGTTCCTTTGTCTCGTCCTTTTTCTGTTTTGCGGGGTTCCTCTACTTTGTTATAGTAATGCGTAAGGCAATTTTTTAGCCCAGACACAGTGCAAAGTCTTTAACGGAACCGGGAAAATGGCAAAAGCAGTAAGAATATTGACGGAAAGAGACCTTCTTGGGGACATCGGAGGCGGTACCCCTCTAGCCCGTTTCACCGTCACCGCAAATGGTAACGTTGCGACGGATACAACCCAACTGACCATTACGTTCACGCAAAATGCTGCCTCGGTTACGTCCGATCTTACCGCCGCAGAAATCACCCTCTCGTCAGGGTTGGCTAAAGGCGCACTGACAAAAGTAAGCGACACTGTCTATACCCTCGCTGTTACGGTAACGGCGGCGGCAGCGGCAACAGTAACCATTAACAAGCCTGGTCAGGTAGTAACCACGCCGGTAATGGTGCAGGTATTTAAGGCACCGGCAGGCCCGCCGCAAGAACCGGCACCCGGATATTGGGGCGTTATCCTTCCTGTAACTCCCGGCGGTACGCCGCATCCGGCACGTCCGACAGGTGCAGAATTGCAGGAATTGTTAATGACGGTGAACGAAATGCACGTTCTGAACGATGCATCGGCATTGAAGCCTACATTCACGACGATACCGCTTATCAACGCAGACGACTGGGCAGCGACGGGCGCAACGCCTACGGTATGGGAAGCGACGGGACGGTATTTTGTGCTGATACGTGAAGATGTCGGTACTATTACGAACATCGTAAACGCTACGGGTACTCCGCAGGGGAACGATTTCGATCAGGCGTACAGCGGCATCGTCCTTAACGGGGCTACGTACAACGGCTGGATTAACAACAAACAAATTACTATTTTCGACGGCTCTTTGCAGTATGTCGTACATGTTTCGTAAACAATAAAGGAGAAATACTATGAGTGCTTTGAATTGGGCAGGGTTCCAGCCGATTGGGACGGGACAAGGTTCACGAGTAGGCGAAGGCCCCGGCGATGATAGGGAGATAGCACCGAATAAAGCGTCGGTCTTTACCCCTGGTGCAGGGACATCGCCGTTCATTCAAGTAGGCCGTCGGTTTGACGGGCTTGCGTTTTGGTCGAGGGAAGAGGGGTTGGAGTTTCGGTTTATCGGAGGTACAGCCGAGGAGAACTGTGTACCGACATTGTCCACCCCGCAGGCAATCTCGCTAATCGCCTCGAAATTGCTTGAGAGCGAAGCGTTTACGAACACGTTGATAGAGACGCTCTTTGAAACACAGATCGAGACGGTCATTGAAAAGCTGGCGGACTCTGACGAGTTCAAGGACGCATTCTGGTCGAAGGAAGAACTGAAGGCGATGACTTCTGCGGAGTATGCCGCTGCAAAAGCAATCCCCGCCGGTCAACCGGGTTCTATTCCTTCGGGAACCATTGTTATGGTAAAGGAGGACTAAACTATGCCTATTTATCATCATGATACGGACAAGGTGCGTGATACGCCTGATATCCAGGTAGAAGGCGTTGCGCCGATGAACAGGGTAATTGAAGGCGTAACCGAGAAGGTTATTTGGGACAGGGTACGTCACCCTGTAGGCTTCTGGGGCATACTGCTTACGACAGCGCCTAATGCAACGAATTTACATCCTGAATTCCCTACAAGTGCGCAGTTGGCGGAAATAATGCTGACGCTGAACAGCTTGGTAACACTGCCGCCTGATTTTGACGTGAAGGGGCAGGATGTGCCGGGCACAATGAAGGGTTTTATTACGATACCTACCCATAACGCCGACGACTGGGCGGCGACAGGTACGTCGGCGACTATTTGGGAGGCAACGGGACGGTACTTTGTGCTGGTACGTGAAGACGTGGGGAATATTACCGACATTGTCAACGCCACGGGTATTCCGCAGATGAACGACTTTATCGCTTACAACAATATTGTAATCGACGGGGTTGTTTACAACGGCTTTATTAACAGTAGAAATATTACTATTTTCGACGGCTCCCTGCATTATGCGGTGCGGATGGCGTAATTAAGAGGTAAACATGAGCAGCGATGTACTTGAAAATCCTAATGGTACAGGACAAGGGTTTCGTGTGGATATGGGTCCGATAGACGACCGTACCGAGTACGACACGATTGATGATATTTTTACGCCTAGCGAAAAGTGGATTCACCCTTCACGCCGCTACGACGGATTGCTCATTTACATCAAGAGCGAAAGGAAGTGCTACCGTTTTGTAGGCGGGATTGAGCGGAAACATTTTATTCCAGACCCAAGTTCCTGCAACTGCAATATCGGCGACCTCCGCCCATTGGCAGAGCAACTAGAACAAGAAGGATACCTACCGTTACCATGAGCAGTCTCATTGACCTTATAGCAGCGTTGAATACGAAACTACGCAGAGAAATTGCGAGGGTTCGTGAAGACGTACCTTGCGCCTTCAGTATTATCGACGGCGGCGGGGTGCTTTTAGATGCGGATGCTCCCGTTATTTTTGGCGGACAGCCGGACACAGCAGAATGGTACACGGTAATTGACGGAGGAAGAACATAATGCCTACAGAAAATTCACGAATTATTATGCGGCGGGGGACGACGGCAGAATGGCTGATGCAAGCACATTCTGTTGTACTGGCGCTCGGCGAGCCTGCGGTGGAATATACTACGAGCGGGCAGATTCTCCTCAAAATTGGGGACGGACAGTCCCTATGGGCGGATTTACCTTACTTTACAACAGGAAGAGCCGGCGGTTCATCCCTTCCTAGTATTCGGGACGTGCTGATACAGACGGCAGAGCGTCCTTCAACCGGTGTTGAAGGGCAATCTCCAGCGATGCTGGGCGCAAGGATTCTTTTAGACTGCCCTGCTCCGGCGAATTGCTTTCTGCAATATCATCGAAGGAGTAAACGGATACGGTCACGGGCTAGCACAACTAATAGAAATAGAAAATCCTTCAGACCGATACTTGTGTACCCGACTTTCGCAGAACACACGCAACATTGTAATCCCGTCTTTTATACGCCGATACCGGAAGGGGCGACGCACGTCGATACGTCGCCGTTGTATAGCTTATTCCGCCATGCGTATAAACTACGGTCGAACCGTAAAGGAAAACAGACCCCGCTAGGTGCGTCTGTCGGCGGAGTACACACTAATTATCCCCTATCTCCCGGCAATGTCATTGGTTTTCGTTCCATGTACCCCAGATCAGGGCAGCCTGCAGGACGAGAGCGTTGGTTCAATTTTAGTTATGATCCCTCCTGCCCCAGTCATGTTGACTACAAATTTAGCTGTTGTGTACTCGATGCCTCGCAACGAGGTACTCCGAATTATTTTACCGGCGGCGAGGTGAGTCCGCACACGTTGAGAATAGCAGTGAAACTGATGTTGCGGGAGTCCAACTTCGCAGGCTGGGAGGCGGGGAGTGAGGCGTTCACGCTGAATTGGACATCGAGTTTGAACGACGCTTGTGTGGTTGTTTTAGACGTATATTAGGGAAAAATAGATGGCGGAGCATAGATGCGAGGCTTTTTTGGTCATAGCATAGACGAGGTGCCTTTTTTGGTACTTCACAGACGCGACGCCTTTTTATTGTGCCCTCTTCGGAGGGCTGTTTTTTAGAATGTGAAGCAACGTAGAATAACCCGGATTGCGATGGTTACGCTATAGTGAATTCTGGTTAGGTTGGTCACACAACACTTTTAGGAGAAAAAATGTCAGATTTTAATACTTACTCGGCTGCCGAACTGTTGGCAGCCCTGCACAATCAGATTCAGGATGTTGCCGACAGTACCGGCGGCGGGACGGAACTGTTTTATCTGGACGAGGTGAACCATGTGTCCAGTGCCGTTACCGTGGCGGACGGCTCCCCAGCGTTTATCTACAAGTCGGAAACCGATTATGTCGGTACCCCCTTCAATATTGAGGTACGGCTGACCGATACCGGCTTGAAAATCATCTACAACGACACAACTTACGCCGTCTTGGATGCAAACAGCCTTGTGCAGGATTGGGATTCGACGAGTACAATACTCGCCCCCAGTGCAAACGTTATCCGCCAACTCAAAGCATTGGTGGATCAGGTTGCCGAAAGCAGGCAGAATATGGGTTCGTTTGATACCTTTGCGGCATTGAACGCTGCTTATACGCCTGGTGTAATGAAGGCTGGTGCGTATGCTTATGTCCGTAATGCAGGGGATGATAGCAGAGACCTTGCGCCGGTTGTTACGCCGACAATGACAAAAGCGGGAGAGACATGGCGGTACGACCAAGGGCTCGACCCGACGGACGGTACGACGTTCATTTGGGCACCGACCATTCGGTTGGATGAAACGCCCCGTAATTTTACGGCGGAACCTATCCAAACCGATGAAATCGGCGACCAGCAGGTTACGGAAGATAAACTGTCCGCAGCACTGGCGAGCAAGGTGAACGCTGGCAGCGATCATTCGGCACTGACGAATAACCCGCACGGGACTTCATTTGGGAATCTCGCCGGCGAGTATACGGACAATGTTGCGCTTGCGGCAGCGATGGCCGCAAAAGTGTCTACAGCATATCTCAATTCGATACTCGGCGATCCTAGCGAATTGATTGCGCAACTTACGGCAGAAGGATATTTGACTTAGTTATGTGGATGAATCCGCTCTGTTTCAATGTACTCAGTAAAATAAAACCCAGACATGGAGGCGTAATATGCCGGAAAATGCAGACAGACAAGCACAAGAGGATGGGCAGGAGTTGCCAGTGGAGACCGATTGTGGATCCACTTTAGGTAAATTGTGGACAAGGTATATCCAACCGTACATCAAGCCTGGCACACAAGTTTCAATACTGCCGGCTGTTGCGGCACTGGCGTATCTTGATCCGTCGCATACGTATGCTATTGTCGGCGGCGGCGTTACAGCGTTAGCCATGTGGCTGATTTTCGATAGTTTTCGTAACAGGTCAGACGTAAATGCCGGTTCTGATATACAGAGCATCATTGATATGCACGATAGGCAGGCACAGGCATCTATTTTGAATGGGTTGCAAAGTATTGGGATTATGGAGATCACATCGAATATGAGTGACAGCGACCTTTTGGCGGCACAGATTACGAACAATCGGTGTTTCACGGCATTATTGCCGTCTATTTATCAGAATCACCACGCCAGAGAGGTGGGGGATAATTGTTACCGTAACTACATTGAACGCAAAGTATCTCAAATAATGACGGCATTTACAGGACAGAACGAGGGTTTTGGGTTGTTAGCGCAGGGGTTATTAGGTGATGTGCCGTTAGAAGAAGCGGTTCGGGCGTTGGTGATAAAATGGATGCGGGACGACGTGATACCCGCCATCGAGCAGACGTGCCGAGCGAAAATCCTATATTACAAGAGCCTTGAAAACCGCAGGGATGTTTCCTTCTCCTTTAAGCGAAAGGCGAGGGAAAAAAGGGAAAAGAATGAAGGCTACCTTATCAGAATTGAAGAGATTCAGCGTGAATCAGCACTTCTGACAAAGAGATTGGTACATGCTTCGGGAATAATCCCGCCAGCACGGCATCCGTGAGGAGGGTAGATATGGAATACGTAGATTACAAAGACTATGAAGAAGTCTATCAAAAAACAGTAGAAAAGGGCATTCGGTCTGAGGAATGTAAAGCGTCCGAAGCAGAGTGGTTGGTACTCTCCAGTATCGCACAAGAAGATATTTTTTTGCGGCTGAAGCGGGAGATGGCTGACATGGTGTGGGATTAGCGGAGGGAAGTATAATGAGCACGTTTTGGGCGGCGTTGATGTGGGGTTGGCGGTATCGGTCGTTGGTACTTGCAGCGTTACGTATGCCGAAATTGCCTACGGATTGGAGAGACAGCGAGCAGGTGCGGTTGTTTTTTATTGCGTTCGCAAGGTCAGACGTGGCAAAAGAATTGACCCAGATCACGGTTACGCGGTGGGACGATAACGTTAGGGAACGCATGGCTTCTTTAGCAGAACAAAAGTCCATGTGGGATTTAGCGTGGGAGATTGTTTATTCTGCCGAAAACACCGTTGTCCGAAAACAAACGTTACGTGAACGTATCAGGGCGAGATTCGTGTCTCGGTTTGCTTACGGGGAGTCTGCGGTACCGACATCGCAGTTAGAAGGACTGGAAGCCTTGACGGACGAAATCCAAACGTTAAACGTAGTTTTTGGTAAGAAACAATTTGTCTCTTAGTATATGGAGGTTAGCGGAAGATGCTGTCGGAGTTTGAAAAACATTCAGTTATGGCTTTGGTCGAAGCAGCTATCCGCAAGGTAGAGCATACGGTTCGGGATCATGAGAATTCTTCGGAACCGCATGCAGGACTGTTGGAAGAGATACGAGCGTTGAGGGAAGCAGTGGAGACTCTTCCGAAAATGCCGTTAATGTGGATGCGCGAGAGAGCTTAATGGTGTGATACATGGCAAAATTTCCTTTCAAACCTGATTTTGTATACGGCAGCGTAACAGACTTCCAAGAAACTCCCGTTGAACCGGGATTATTGCTTTTCGGTCAGGACGGTAGAATTCGTGTCGATTGCGAAGACGGTCCGATTATCTATACGTCTTTTCGCGTTCTTCCGTCGCTTGCTGCTCTTGAAAGCACTATAAAGTTTGCTGACGTTCTTTATTGTGTCGGCGATCAGCTCTATCGGTGGGATGACGTAAATCTTGTACTACTGACGCTTAAGGGACTTAAAGGTGAACAGGGAGACCCTGGTATTCCTGTGATGGTAGGAAACACAGGCGACAAAGGAGAGCCC
>Ga0099364_10004124_pt1 | contig 22086 bp, 35 predicted proteins | sample TergutTh196P3_FD_73070 | JGI IMG/M metagenome (GOLD analysis project Ga0099364, IMG submission 73070) | Microcerotermes parvus P3 segment gut microbial communities from Pointe-Noire, Republic of the Congo - Th196 P3 | ecosystem: Host-associated > Arthropoda: Insects > Digestive system > Gut ...
GCCGCCACAATAATATAAAACCGTTTCATATAACCTCCTAAAACGTTAATATTTTCATGACATACATTGCGTATGTCATTTAACGTTCAAGGTTGGCGACGTTTTGGGCAGGTTATAGGACTTTGCATAGCAAATGTCCCCTGCCCAAAATGTGGGCGGAGCAAAACCGTGCAGAGGGCAAAGCCCGAACACGGTTTTGCGGAACCCTGGAGCCGCCGAATAGGCGGCGGAACGCTAACCGTTTGTTAAGCGATGTAAAACCCCTTACATAATAATTTCATAAGATAACCATATTGAATTTTTTATGCCCTCTCCATCTAATTCAATACAAACACATTTTTGTTTTTTGTTAATTTTTACAATTTTGCCTTCCAGTTCCTTTAATGGACCTTCAATTATTTGTATTTTGTTTCCAATATTTTTTACTTTTGATATTTTAATTTTTCCATTATTTTTTTTCAACCATTGTATAAAATATAAATCATTTTCCTTTAAGTTTTTACTTTTATCAAAATACTGTAAAGGGTAATAGACATATTTATTTTTACATATTTTTTCCCAATCAGGCTCACAATTATTTTCAAAAAATACATATCCCGGAATTATAGACCTTAATTCTTTGATCCATTTTCCATTTTTAAATACTTTCCTTTCAACCAATGCCGAAATTACATTTATTCCATTATTTTTCAAAAATGTTTCTACATTAAATTCTTTAGAGGATTCACAAAAAACACAAAAGAAAAATGGCTGTTCCATAATTTTTAGACAAAAAAGCTCCTCCCAAACATTCTTTAGGATTTTTTTGCAGATTATTAAAACCTGTAAATATTTATACCGTCTTTGAAATAGTCCGCCGTTGCGGAGCGTATCCAATTTTACGATAATTGTCTACATTCAAAACCATACCATTTTAGGAACAATATGTCAATAGATTCCCATAAAATTTTCCAAAAAAGTTGGGTTTTATGTCGCTTAACGTTCAAGGTATATGACGTTTTTTTGTGCCCGATAAGGAAAAATGCGCAGCATTTTTACGGGCACAAAAAAATGTGGCGTAGACAAAATTGCACAAAGGGCGCAAGCCCGACTGCAATTTTTCGTAGCCCAAAATGCCCGAACAGGGCATTTTGCATATACCGTTTGTTAGGCGCAGTAATTTTTGCTTTTATACCACAATTACTGTTTCTTTATTTTTATTGGTAAAAACATTTCTTGTTGTGCTATGCCAATAGCTTTTTCAATTTCTCCAGTACCAATCCGATGAAAGATTATTCTATGTCCTGGGCGGTCATCAGATTCGAAGACATTATTATTCTTTATCCATTGTAGTAAATTATTATATACTTCACCACAATCAACATCATCTTTTTCATCTGCCACAGCAGATACATAAATACCTCCTTCAAATTCAATTAATTCATATGGGGAAGTATCTGCTTCAGTAACCCAGTCCTCAACTGCCCAAATCCAAACATTCTTATCTCCTTCATGCCACATAAAATCAGGAGCCTCATATGTTTTTTTAATTATTTTTTTGTGTTCACCAAGTAACCATTTCTCAAAACCATTTTCAGCAAAAATACCATCAAATGTGTCAAGACCTGATGATACAGCCCTAAATTTAGGAATTTCGATTACCCTTATCCCTGCCAATTTACTCATTTTCTTTCTCCTTCGTGTTTAGATTGTTTTTTATATTATCAATAAGTAAAGTACCAATGATAATTTAAAGATATATTATAGTAATATTTATTTTTTGTCAACATCCAAGACGAATTTTCAAAAATTATTGCGCCTAACTTATTTTACACGACAAAAAGTGTCGTGTAAACTACCAAATATGGGATATATGTGCAAGTTTTTGGGGATTGGGGGGGCAAGTAGCGGGAGCAAAATGAATATGTAACAAAAATGCCACAAGCAGGCGGCTGGCTACGGGGTCACGACTAAACGCGGATTTTCACGGATGAAGACGCGGATTTACGCGGAGATATTAGATTGTAAGATAAAATTATCTAACCTACATATCTTAAAAATTTAAAATTTTAATATAGCTATGATAGGATTAGACATATTAGCTCTCATAGCTAATGGCTCACTTCGTTCGCCGCTGGAAAGGAAATTATTTAACCGCAGACATGCCTCCCTTACGGTCGGCGATCTTAAGGAAATTTATTATATACGCCGCTTTCGCGGCTTGTGATACCGTCTGCTCATCAGATCCGCGTAAATCAGTAAAATCCGTGAAATGGCTCACTTCGTTCGCCGTTGGTGTGGAAATTTATTTTACTGGCGTGCAGTCGCACGCCCTCCAATCCGCGTTTCATGTTAATCCCGCCTATGGTAACCCCGTTCGTTACCCTTGAATTCATCGCAAAAAATGAAGTATATTGTACTATGACTATCCGTGAACTATTAACACAATCAACTGCCGAATTAAAGTCTGTTAATATCGATACAGCTTCTCTTGATGCTTCTATTTTACTGGCTCATACTCTTGGAATAGATCGATCCAAATTACCGGCAATGAACGAAGAAACAATCAAAACAGAAACATTATCAGTCTTTCACGCTTTATTGGAAAGAAGAATAAACGGCGAATGTATCGCGTATATTACAGGGAAAAAAGAATTTTATGGCTTGGAATTTATGATAAACCATCATGTGTTAGTGCCTAGACCTGAAACGGAGATGCTTGTTACAGTTAGCAGGGAACAGGTAACAGATAACAGTGAGCAGAGAGTTGTTCGTGTACTTGATTTATGCACAGGAAGCGGAGCTATAGCGATAGCTTTAAAACATGAGCTTCCACATTTAGAAGTTTATGCAACAGATATTAGTGCCGAGGCCCTTGAAGTTGCAAAATATAACGCAAGCAAACTTCTCCCAAACAACAACAATATCTCTTTCCTACAAGGCGACTTATACAACGCCCTCCCCTCTTCTATTTCCTCATTGCTCATTGCTAATTGCTATTTGATAGTCTCCAATTCTCCCTACATCTCCGCTGCTGAAATGGAAACTCTTTCCATAGAAGTTAAAAAAGAGCCCCGTCTTGCTCTTGATGGAGGAAAAGATGGGCTGGAAATTATTGAACGAATTATAAAAGACGCACCTATTTACCTAAAACGCGGAGGACAACTTCTTTTGGAAGCCGATCCCCGCCAAATGGAGAAAATAAAAAGCTTACTTGCAAATAGAGGTTTTAATGATATACAATTATATAAAGACCTTGCAGGTTTAGAACGGGTTATTGGAGGAATATATATATGAATAAAAAAACACTAAGACTGGTTTTACTTGCCGGCACTTTGTGGTTAATAGTTGTTCTATTATCTGCATCCTGTAAAAACATAAAAATAGAACCTGCAGCGGAAAAAGAACCGCAAATACCGCGTTACGAACTTACCCTTATTGCCGCAGGCGACAATTTATTTCACATAACAATAATAAACAACCACAGGCAAAGAGACGGCTCTTATAATTTTGATCCTATATACACAGAAATAAAAAATATTATTCAAAACGCAGATATTGCTTTTATTAATCAGGAAACTGTAATGGGCGGCACTGAGCTTGGTTATAGCGGCTATCCAAATTTTAATACACCGCAATCACTAGCATATACTTTAAGAGATACCGGTTTTGATATAATAAATCTTGCAAATAATCACGCAATGGATATGGGAAGATCCGGCCTTTATAACACGCTTGATTTACTTGATACAATAGAAGAGTTTACGGTTATAGGAGCCAGAAAAAACGGGGAACACTTTCGGCTTATAAGGAAAAATAATATTACTCTAGGGTTTTTGTCTTACACTTACGGGCTTAACGGAATGCCCCTGCCCCGCGATAATCCAAACGCAGTATCATTAATAAACAAAACAACTATGGCACAGGAAATAGAAGAACTTCGTCCGTTATGCGATTTTTTAGTTGTATCAATACATTGGGGAGCTGAATACCGTTTAATAGAACCTGACAATAATCAAAAAGACTTTGCCGTATTTCTTGCCGAACAAAATGTTGACCTTGTCATTGGACATCATCCCCATGTTTTACAGCGGGTAGAATTGCTCCCCCGTCCTGACGGCAGACAAACACTATGTTATTATTCTATTGGCAATTTTGTATCAAATCAAAGAGAAAAAGACCGAGTACTGGGCGGCATGATGGTTGTTACATTTATAAAAGACGGAGACAGTCATTCTCTTTACAATCAGGGGATGATCCCCGTGATAACACATTTTGAAGCTGGTTATACAAATACAAAAGTTCATCCTTATTTTTCATACACAGAAGATCTGCTAAAAAAACACCTTTTATATCATAGCGACAGCAATATGAATTTTGAGTATTTTAGGGGCGTATTAGATAGATTGAATACCCCAATAATTATGTATAACCCTTTTATAAGAAATAATAATTCACGGAGAGAATAACAATCACCTAATCAGGGAAATTCCTCTTCTTAATGTGGATTCGTCAATCGCTCCCTGTACTCCTGCCGCAGCAAATCCTTCACTGTCAATAAAAAGTGTGGTGGGAATAGAGCGAATTCCATACGCATAAGCTCCTTCTTGTCTTGTATCAAAATAAACCGGAAAAGAAAAACCCTGTTCTGTTATAAATACGGTTCCTCTTTGAATAGTTTCCCTTACGCCATCAACAAGACAAACCATCATAAAATGCACATCATCGCCAAGCTCTTTGTAAACCTTGTCAAAATCCGGCATTTCTACCCTGCATGGCGGACACCAGCTTGCCCAAAAATTAAGAACAACGGGCTTTCCTTTCATTCCGGATAACATTATTTCATTTCCATTTATATCTATCATGGAAAAGTCCGGTGCAGGTGTTTTTTCTTCTGCGCTGTCAGCCGCCTTGTCTGCATCAAAAAAATTTGGTACTGCCGTCCGGCTTGCAGTTAAATTATAAATTATTACTGCTCCTGCAATAAGTAAAACAAAAACAGCCGTAAAAATAATGGATTTTGTTTTTTCGTTTAACATTTTTTCTCCTTACTACAACAAGCGAAGATACTGCCCCATAAGACCGCTTGCCATTAAAATACCCGTAATAATAAGTAAAATACCACAGGCTATATTAATTATCTTATAATTTTGTTTAATAAATTCAAATGTACTCTTAAGCCTGTTAATTAACAACGCACTTGCCATAAATGGAATTCCCAACCCCAATGAATAAATAAAGAGCATAAGTAAACCTTGTCCGGCAGTTCCTCCGCTTTGCGATACCATCATAAGTGCCGACCCCAAAAAAGCGCCTGCGCATGGTGTCCACCCAATCGAAAATGTAATACCAAATAATGCCGAAGAAAAGAAATTCAACTCTTTTGTATTCGCCGAAAACTGCCTGGCTTTGTTTAAAAAAGGAATATTTATAATTCCTATAAAATTAATACCAAAAATAATAACTATAAAACCTGTTACAAGATTAACAGCAATATAATAATCCCGTAATAAATTACCCATTGTTCCGGCAAATGCGCCCAAAATTACAAAGATTAATGTAAAACCAAGAACAAACCCCAGGGAATTAACAAAAGTTTTACGCTTGTCCGACTCACCTGCCGCAAAAAAAGAAACATACACCGGAAGCAAGGGTAAAAGACAGGGCGAAATAAAAGTGATTATACCTTCTAAAAATAAGAGTAAATAGTACATTATATCCTATAACTTTGAGCAATTTTATTTTGGGTTAGTTATTCTTCCGCTTCCGCAGCTGCAGGTACAGATTCTTCGGCTGCAGGCGCTTCTTTTGCAGCAGTTTCTGCTGATACAGGCGCTGCGGACGGAGTTTCTTTTTCAGGTGCGGGTGCGGTTTTTTCTGTTACAGGCAGTTTTTTTGTGCCATTTTTAATCGCAGCTCTGCATACTTTACATATCTTAAATTTTTGATCGCCTGCTTCCTGTTCGTAAAGTACCTTTACATTATTTCTTTTGCAGACAGGACATTCGCCTCTGCCATGCGCTGCTTGATCTCGTATTCCCTTGCCTCTGTGTGCTTTTGACATTTATTTCCCCTTACCGGCTTTGGGCTTTTCTTCGCCCTTCTTGGATTTCTTCTTTTTTTCATCGGTGTCAAGCTTATAGTCAACCAATTCCAAAATAACAACTTCTGCGGCATCACCTTTTCGTTCACCCAGTTTTAAAATTCGGGTATAACCGCCGTTTCTGTCTTTCATTCTTGGCGCAATGTTTGTAAAAAGTTTTGCTACAATACTTTCATCATACAATCGACCGGAAACAATGCGGCGATTATGCACAGTATCTTCCTTTGCTCGGGTAATCATTTTTTCTGCTGTACGACGAACCGCAAACGCTTTTGCTCTAGTGGTTTTAATGCGTTCTTTTCTAAATAATGATGTTACCATATTCCTGTGCAGCGCTTTTCGGTGAGCGGACATACGCTGCAAGGGGTTAAATCCTCTTTTATGCTTCATTTTCTTCTTCCTTTTCTTTTAAAGCTTTTGGATGTACATTCTTTAGAACATTTAAATCTGTTATTCCAAAACTTAAGCCCCATTCATTAAGTTTTTCCTTAATTTCCTGAAGCGATTTTTTACCAAAGTTTCTTGTTCTTGCAATATCGTCTTCGGTTTTTCTTGTAAGCTCTCCAATGGTTTTTATATTGGCATTCTTTAAACAGTTAGAAGAGCGGACCGAAAGCTCAAGTTCTTCAACAGGAGTTTTCATTATTTTTCTTATATGTTCATCTTCATCTTCCGGATCATCATCTGTTCCAATATAATTTTCATCAAAATTAATAAACACAGAAAAATGATCTTTTGCTATCTTTGCGGCTTCGGCAAGTGCATCTTCCGGTTTAATTGTTCCGTCTGTCCATACTTCCAAAACCAGTTTGTCATAATCGTTGCGCTGTCCAACGCGGGTTGACTCAACTGCAAACTTTACCTTTTTAACAGGCGAGAAAATAGCATCAACAGGAATAGTATTAATAACTTCAAGATAGCGTTCGTTAACTTCCGATGGTACATAACCACGGCCAAGATCAACCTGTATCTCAATGGAAATATCAGCATTATCCATTAAAGACATAATATGCTGACCTGTAGAAAGTACTTCTACCTGACCCATACGGTTAAAATCATCACTTTTTATATCCTGTTTGCCTTTCCATTCATAAAATATAACATCCTGATCAATATCATCAGGAAGTTTAAGCCGTATTTGCTTAAGATTGTTAATGACTTCAAGAGTATCTTCAATAATATTGGGAATTGTTTCAAATTCGCTGGAAATATTATGAGCTGTTCCATTTGCGTCAGTCGAAATTATTTTTACCGCAGTAATAGCGTATCCCTGTATCGAAGATAAAAGAACTCTGCGTAAAGTATTACCAACCGTTGTGCCAAATCCCGGCTCAAACGCAGAGGCAATAAACTTGCCATAGTTTTGATTAAGCTCCCCATGTTCAAAAGTAAAACTTTTGGGTCGTTTGAAGCCTTGCATAAGGTTCTTTCTAGCCATGATATCTCCTTCTTTAGTACTATTTAGAATATAACTCAATAATCATTTGTTCCTTAATATCGCCTAAGTCTGTAATATCGCTGCGGCGGGGCGCTGCAAGGAACTTCCCTTTCATTGTATCCGGATCAAGAGAAAGCCAGGGCATTACACCGGACTTTCCAAATTCTTTCAATGAATCTTTAATTACAGTCATGTTCTTACTTCCTTCAACAATGCTGACTTCGCTGTCAGGGTTAACAAGGTAAGAAGGAATTGTAATCTTTTTACCATTTACACGGATATGACCATGCTGTACCAACTGCCGTGCCTGACTTCTTGACGAAGCAAAGCGAAGCCTATACACAACATTGTCCAAGCGTCTTTCCAGTAATATAAACAGGTTTTCACCCGCAACACCGGACATTCGTAAAGCTCGTTCAAAGAAAAGACGGAACTGCTTTTCAAGCATTCCGTAAATTCTTTTAAGTTTTTGCTTTTCTCGAAGCTGAACACCGTAGTCTGATCTTTTTCCGGGACGAGATTTTGGATCTTTTCCCGGAGCTGCGCGTTTTTTGTTCATTGGGCATTTATCACTCTTACAGCGATTCCCTTTGAGCATTAATTTCTTCTGTTCTACACGGCACATTCTGCAAACAGGGCCGGTATATCTTGCCATATTCCTTCTCCTCTATAGGCGTGCCGTTAAATACGGCGGGTTTTCCTCGGCCTGCAGCCGTTATGCGGAATTGGAGTAACATCGCTTATCGATTTAACTTTAATACCCATTACCCCAAGCTGCCGGATAGCAGATTCTCTTCCAATACCCGGACCCTTTATATACACATGAACTTCACGCAAGCCCGCCTGTAATGCCTTTGCCGCGGCAGTTTCGGTAACAGACTGAGCCGCAAACGGAGTGGATTTCTTTGCACCCCTGAATTGCAGCATGCCTGAGCTTGCCCATGAAACGGTATTTCCCATCATATCTGTAATAGTAACAATCGTATTATTAAAGGTTGCCTGAATATAGACATTACCTTCATATACCGATTTTTTCTCTTTTTTCTTTTTGGTAGTAGGTGCCACTTAGATTCTCCTATTTCTTCTTACCGGCAACGGTTTTCTTTTTACCCTTGCGAGTACGGGCATTTGTCCTTGTTCGTTGACCACGCAAAGGCAATCCTTTACGATGACGCAAACCACGATAACATCCAATATCCATAAGCCGTTTAATATTCAACGCAACTTCCGTGCGTAAACGGCCTTCTACCTTGTAATCACTTTCAATGATCGTTCTAAGCTCATTAAGCTCTTCCTGAGACAGATCATTTATTAATCTCATGGTATCAAGCTTTGCTTTTTTGCAAATCTCGTCCGCACTTGCCCTGCCAATTCCAAAAATGTAGGTCAATGCGATATTTACATGTTTATTCGGGAGGTCAATCCCTACAAGACGCGCCATAAATACTCCTTCCTAACCCTGCTTTTGCTTATGCTTGGGATTTTGACAAATTATGCGAATAATCCCGTTGCGCTTAATAACTTTGCATTTATCGCAAATGGGCTTTACGCTTGTTCTAACTTTCATATTCTATCTCCTACAAGTTGCGGCCTCTAAGCCTGCCGCGCTTTACCAAACCTTCATGATGGTGCATTTTCAACAAACCTTCAATCTGGCTCATTGTATCAAGATCGACACCTACCAAGATAAGAAGCGATGTACCGCCCATCAAATATGAAATTGACGGGGGGAACCCAAATATTATTTGAATAATAGTTGGGATAATCGCTATCATGGCAAGGTACATTGAACCGGGAAGCACAATACGGTTAAGGATTTTGGTAAGATACTCTTCTATCTTCTCTGACCTAATCCCCGGAATGGAACCGCCGTTTTCCCGAATCTGTTTTGCGATTTCTATGGGGTTAAGCGTTACCTGTGTGTAGAAATACGCAAAGAAAATAATAAGCAATACATATAATACATTGTAAAGCCAATCGCGCGGATTTAAAGCTTCCGCGACTGACGAAAGCCATTTTACATTACCGCCAATAGACTGCGCTATCTGTAATGGAAATGTTAAAATTGATGATGCAAAAATTACAGGAATAACGCCGGACGGATTAATTTTAAAAGGAATGTAGGTATTCTGAGCACCATACATTTTTCTGCCAACAACCCGTTTTGCATAATTAACAGGTATCTTTCTCTGCCCCTGCTGTTCAAAGACAACAAGCGTAATAACAGCAATAAACATTACAATAACAATGATAACAAAGACCGGGTTAAGGTCTCCGCTTCTTGTCATTTTTACTAATTCCCATACGGCATCCGGCAAACGAGCAACAATACCCGCAAAAATAATAAGGGATATACCGTTACCAATTCCGCGCTTTGTAATCTGCTCGCCCATCCACATAAGAAACATAGTTCCCGTTGTTACGGTTAATATTGCTATTAAGGTAAACTGAAAGAAACTTACATAAAGCAAATGCTCTCTGCTTTGCTGAATGGTTCTAGCAAACTGGGTAACTGCCAATGATTGAATAATACAAACCAAAACTGTTCCGTATCGCTGCCATTTTTGTATTCTTTTCTTGCCGCCTTCTTCCTGCGATATTTTTTTAAGGCTGGGGAAGACAATTAATAAAAGCTGCATAATAATTGACATTGAAATATAAGGCATAATACCCAGCATAAAAACCGAGAAGTTTGTAAAAGCACCGCCTGCGAAGAAGTCCAAGTAGTCAACTATCGCATTTCCTGAACCTACAGTTTCCTTAAAGTAACTTGACAATTCACTCACATTAATTCCGGGAATTGGAAATACAGCTCCTATTCGGAATACAATAAGCATTCCAAAGGTGAATAATACCCTTTCGCGGAGTTCTTTTACCCTAAAAATGCCGACTAATGGATTTGCCATTTATTCCCCGCCTGTCTTTTTATTTTCTTGCTGTACCGCTTGTTCCGGTGCAGCAGGTTTTGCCGGTACAGCCGGCTTTGCTTTTGGTTTTTTAACATAAGCTGCGTTTAATTCTACTGTGCCGCCTGCTTTTTCAATCTTTGCTTTAGCTCCTGCAGAAACCGAGTCAACTTTAAAACTTAATTTTTTGGAGAAGTTCCCATCGGAAAGAACTTTTATAGGATCCTTCCCTTTAAGAATTCCTTTCTTAAATAACGATACCGCATCAACAGTTTCGCCCGCTTCATAACGGTTTTCAATTTCGCCAAGGTTTACAATCTGCCATTCTTGTTTAAATGGATAGTTGGAAAACCCTCTATGGGCAAGCCGTCTGTATAAAGGCATCTGTCCGCCTTCAAAGCCAACATAAGTCTTGCCGCCAGAGCGCGCCTTCTGCCCTTTGTGACCCTTACCGGAGGTAGTACCCTTACCGCAGCCCTGACCTCTGCCAAGGATTTTTTTCTTTTTGTTAGCGCCAATAGGGGCGCGTAAATTAAAATCGTGCATATTAAACTTCCTCTACTGTTACCAAGTGCGCTACAGCTTTTACCATTCCCAATACCGCAGGGGTTGCTTCATGTACTTTACTTGAACCAATTTTTCTTAACCCCAAAGAACGAACTGTAGCTCGTTGACCGGGAAGAACACCAATTGTACTGCGTTTAAGGCTGACTTTTATCTTTGCCATATCAACCCCACAACTCATTCAAGGATTTTCCCCTGTTTCGGGAAACAATCTTGGCATCCATTATTTTGCTGATGCAATTAAATGTTGCCTTGACCACATTATATTGACTTGACGATCCGATAGACTTTGATAAAACATCGGTAACGCCGCCTGCTTCCATAATGGCTCTTACAGGGCCTCCCGCAATAATACCTGTACCTGAACGGGCAGGTTTTAAAAGAACATGCGATGATTTAAAAAGCCCTGTTACTTCATGGGGAATGGTTCCGTTTTTAATGGGAAGATGAACCATATTTCTTTTTGCTTTATCGATACTCTTGCGTATTGCTTCGGAGACATCGTTAGCCTTGCCAAAGCCAAAACCAACTTTTCCTTTACGATCTCCAATAACAGTGAGCGCAGAGAAAGAAAAGCGGCGTCCGCCTTTAACAACTTTTGCGGTACGATTCAGCTTAACAAGTTTTTCTACAAACTCTTTTTCTACATATTCCCGCTCACCGCGATCTCTGTCTCTTCCCCGCCCTCGGCCTCTTGATCTTCCCTGGGGAGCTGCTATAGTTTCATCAGCAGAATCTTCAGATGCGGCTTCCGTCGAGGCTTCCGCCGCAGCGTTCGCCGAAGTGTCCAGCACATCATCTTCCTGCATATCTTCAGTTTTTATATCATCCGGTTTTGCCACCAACTGCCCCCTTAAAACTCTATTCCGGCTTTACGGCTGCCATCAGCCAAAGCTTTAACTATTCCGTGATAAAGATATCCATTGCGATCAAAAACCACGGTCTTAATATTTTTTTCCAACAATCGTTTACCCATAATTTCACCTAACTTGGAAGCACCTTCTACGGTTGCTTTGATATTCTTTAAATCTTTTTCCAAAGTTGACGCACTTACCAAAGTATTGCCCTTAGTGTCATCAATAACTTGTATTGAAATACTTTTATTGCTCTTTGTTACAGTCATGCGCGGTCGATCAGAAGTACCTGATACCCTCTTGCGAATATGTATTTTTCTTCTGAGCCGTTTTCTGTCTTTTTCCAACATCTTTTGTAACATATCCTACCTACTTTACACCGGACTTACCGACTTTCCGCTTGATTTGTTCATCTTCATAGCGGATACCCTTGCCTTTATAAGGTTCGGGACCTCTGAGTTTACGAATTTGAGCCGCAAACTCCCCTACTCTTTGTTTGTCAATTCCCGATATTGTAATCTTAGCACCGTTCGCGTCAACTGCAACGGCAAGCCCCTCGGGAATACCTACAAAAATATCATTTGAATAACCCAAGCTCATTGTAAGAAGCTTACCTTGAACTTCAGCTTTATAACCTACACCGTTTACAACAAGCGATTTATTAAAACCTGTTGATACGCCTGTAACCATATTATTTAAAAGACAGCGGTACAAACCATGAAAAGATTTTACCTGCTTTTCTTCGCTGGTGCGTGTAACAATAACTTCCGCACCCTTGTCTTCAAATTTAATAACAGGGTGATACTTCTGTTTAAGTTTTCCCTTTGGTCCTTCTACAAGGATTTCATCATTCTGAAACACAACCTTGACGCCGGAAGGAATCTTAACAGGTATTTTTCCAATTCTTGACATATTTCCCTCTTACCACACTCGATTGGTTTACCAAACGGTGCAAATAATTTCGCCGCCGACTTTTTTCTCTGCGGCTTTTTTGCCAGTTGTAACACCCTGAGATGTAGAAACAATCAGGGTTCCGTAGCCGTTTAACACCCTCGGCATACTCTTATAGCCCATATAAACACGGCGGCCTGGTTTTGAAACCTTTTCTATGCCGTGAATTATTGGAACGGTGTTGTCATCATATTTAAGGAAAACCCGGATAACATTCGCACCTTCCTGGCTTGCCTTTTTAAAATTCTTGATATACCCTTCTGTCTTTAATATTTTGACAATTTCAAGCTTAAGCCTGGAGGTGGGAATATCAACTTTTTCATGCCTTGCCATACCGGCATTTCTAATTTTTGTCAGCATGTCCGCAATGGGATCTGATACGCTCATCCTTTTCTCCTACCAGCTAGATTTTGTTACGCCGGGTATAAGCCCTTCGCTTGCCAATTTTCTAAAGCAAAGGCGGCACATTTCATACTTCCGCAAGAAGCCCCGGGGTCTTCCGCAGATTCTGCATCTGTTAACTTTACGAGTTTTATATTTAGGCGTTCTTTTCGCCTTGGCTATCATCGCCGTTCGTGCCATCTTACCTCCTACTTCCTAAAAGGCATTCCAAACTTGGAAAGGAATGTTTTCGCTTCCGCGTCTGTTTTTGCCGATGTAACAATTACTATATTTAAGCCGGAAACTTTTTCAATCTTATCAAAATCAATTTCCGGAAAAATAATTTGTTCCTGAATACCAAGTGAATAATTTCCATGACCGTCAAATGCGTTTTGATTAATTCCATGAAAGTCCTTAACACGGGGAAGCGCAACATTTACAAGCCTGTCAAAGAACTCATACATCATGCTTCCGCGCAGTGTTACCTTTGCGCCAATTTCCTGTCCTGCCCTTATTTTAAAGTTAGCAATACTCTTTTTTGCCTTTGTTTTTACGGCTTTTTGTCCTGTAATTTGTGTAAGAGTATCTATAGCAGCATCAAGAAGTTTTTTATTTTGTAAAGCTTCGCCAACACCCATGCTTACAATAATTTTTTCCAGTTTGGGTATTTGCATATTGGATTTATATTTTAATTCCTTAAAAAGTTCCGGCGCTATTTGTTCTTTATATATCTTTTTAAGCCGGGGAACATAGTTCTTACTCATTACAATACCTCCCCGCATTTTCTGCAAACTCTTTTTTTGTCTTTTTTGTCTAATTTATAGCCAATACGGGTTGGTCCGCATTTTTTACAAATAATCATTAAATTTGACGCATGAAGAGGAGCTTCGATCTCGGCAATTCCGCCTCGGTCAGTTTGCTTTCTTTTCTTCTGCGCTTTTTTTACGATATTTACGCCTTCTACAAGAATGCGGTCAGTATCGCGGTTTATTATCAAGATCTTTCCGCGCTTGCCTTTATCTTTGCCGGCAATTACTTGGACGGTATCTTCTTTTTTAAGTTTAAATTTATGTAAACCTGTCATCACCATCTCCTAGAAATTGAAAATTTCATAAAACCTCCGGTGCAAGGGATACGATTTTCATAAATTCGCTTTTTTCCCTTAACTCTCTTGCTACCGGTCCAAAAATACGCTTTCCCTTTGGGTTTAACGCAGCGTCAATAATAACGCAGGCATTATCGTCAAACCTGATATAGGTTCCGTCCGGACGACAAAACTCTTTATGGGTGCGTACAACAACCGCTTTTTCCACAGTACCTTTTTTAATGGTTGATGTGGGCAAAGCCTCTTTCACAGCAACTACAATAATATCGCCAATACCGGCATATCTTCTTTTGGTTCCGCCCAAAACTTTTATGCACTGTACCTTTTTGGCGCCTGAATTATCCGCCACATTCAGGAAGCTTTCAACTTGAATCATCTTCTTCTCTCCCCTTATTTGGCGCGTTCTATAATTTCTACAAGCTTCCAGCATTTTTCTTTGCTGATTGGCTTGCATTCAATTATGCGGACACGATCGCCTGTTTTGGCTTCGTTCTTTTCATCGTGGGCTTTTACTTTTTTTACCCTCTTAACATATTTTTTATAAAGAGGATGAAGAGTAAGCGTTTCTATGCTTACAACGATGGATTTTTCCATCTTGTCACTCTTTACTATTCCAATAAATTCTTTTTTTCCGCTCTTAACTTCTGCCATTACTTTGCTCCCTTTGCTGCGCCGGCTTCTTTTAGAAGCGCTGAATCATGCGCGTGAATTAAAGTGTTAAGGCGCGCTATCTGCCTGCGCATGGTTCTTCTTTGCACAGGATTATCAACATGACCTACTACATTCTTAAACCTAAATTCCATGAATTTCTTTTTAAGTTCGTCCCTTTTGGTCTTTAATTCCTGATAGCTCAAGTTTTTGAATGAATTTTTCATAATAACCTCTATCCTAAGCTCCAAGTTCCATGTCGGCCCTCGCGACAAACTTTGTTTTTATGGGAAGCTTTGAGCCTGCAAGAGTCATAGCTTCTTCCGCCAATGTACGGTTAATTCCGCCGCCAAGTTCAAACATAACGGTTCCCGGTTTAATAACCGCTACCCAATATTCCGGAGCACCTTTTCCCTTACCCATGCGGGTTTCCGCAGGTTTTTTGGAATATGGTTTATCCGGAAAAATCCGTATCCACATTTTTCCGCCGCGTTTTACATGACGGTTAATAGCAATACGAGCTGCTTCTATCTGACGATTGGTAAGCCAAATCCTGTCCAAAGCAACAAGACCAAAATCGCCAAACACTATACTGTTGCACCGAGTAGCGTTGCCGGGCATATTGCCCCTTTGCACCTTTCGGCGTTTTACTCTTTTCGGACTTAACATAGCTAACCCCTAACCTCTGGCAGGAGCTCTTTCGCGTCGTTTGCGAACAAGAGCACCTGCGTCTTCTTTCTGTTCTTTGCCATACTTCATGCCGTTATAAACCCAAACCTTAACTCCGATTGCTCCAAAAGGAGTATGGGCTTCGGCAAAACCATAATCAATATCCGCGCGCAGGGTATGAAGCGGGATGCGGCCTTCTTTGGCTTCTTCGGTACGAGACATTTCCGCACCTCCCAGCCTTCCTGAAAGACGAACCTTTACTCCCTGAGCGTTTCCTTTTTTAATTGCGTTTGTAATTGCCTGCTTCATTGTTCTTCTGAATGAAGAACGAGCCAATAACTGCCTTGCTATATTCTGTGCAATAATTTGGGCATTGTTATCTGCATTGCGGACTTCTTTTATTTTAATTTGTACTTTTTTATTTACTTTCTTTTGAAGATCATTGCCGATTTTTTCTATATTAGCGCCTTTTACGCCGATAATTACGCCGGGTCTTGCCGTATGGATGGTAATTGTAATCCTTTGCGGATGACGGATAATTTCCAGTTCGGCAATATCCGCGCCTTTTGTTTCGGGCATATCCATAATAAGCTTACGGAGCAATAAATCTTCGTGTAAAGCATCGACATATTCTTTGGGGTCAACATACCAGCGGGATCCCCATGTTTTGTTTATTCCAATTCTAAGCCCTGTAGGGTTAACTTTTTGTCCCATTATTTAGCCGCCTTTGCAACAGAAGGTTGCTTTGATGGTTTTTTAACCGCTTGTTTTTCTGCTGCCGGCTGTTTCGTTTCATCAACTACTACAGTTATGTGACACATTCGTTTTACCTGCATATCCGCCCGTCCCCTGCCGCGGAACCAAACTCTTTTAAGCCGCGGACCTTCGTCAATATAAACTTCGCTTACGAAAAGCATATCTTCATCTAATTTTTTATTGTCTGACAGAGCGTTAGATGCCGCGGACTTTACTGTTTTGCCGATAAGCTTAGCTCCCTTATGGGGCATATTTTCCAAAATGGAAACAGCTTCCGGGTATGGACGGCGGCGGATAATGTCCGCAACCGGACGAATTTTATAGGGCGAACCGATAAGAAATTTTGAAATTGCCCTGTAGCCTGTTTTTGTTTCTTTCATACCCGCCTACTTCGCCGCAGCCTTTTTGTCGGAACCGCCATGTCCGCGAAAAATGCGGGTAGGCGAAAACTCACCAAGTTTATGACCGACAAGATTTTCCGTAATATAAACCGGAACCCATGTTTTACCATTGTAAACGGAGATTGTTCCGCCTACCATTTCAGGAATAATAGTAGAACAACGGGAATAGGTTTTAACCATTTTTCTTTCCCCGGACTTGTTCAACTCCAGTACCTTTTTGTAAAGACTCTTTTCTATAAAAGGACCTTTCTTAACAGATCTTGACATATCCCTTCTTTCTCCTACTTCTTCTTAGCCCGGCTGACGATAAACCTGGAAGAAGGTTTATTTTTCTTCCTAGTCTTGTATCCCTTAGTAGGCTTGCCCCAGGGTGTAACAGGATGTTTACCCTTGCTCTTGCCTTCACCACCGCCATGCGGATGATCAACCGGATTCATTGCCATACCTCGGACTGTAGGGCGAATACCCTTCCAGCGGTTACGGCCAGCTTTTCCGGTAACTGTATTCATGTGGTCTTCATTACCCACAGTTCCTATTGTCGCATAACACTTTTTAAACACCATGCGCGCTTCACCGGAAGGAAGTTTAACTGTTACATATTCTCCTTCTTTGGCGGCAATAAGAGCGCCGACCCCCGCAGAACGAGCCATCTGACCGCCCTTGCCAAGTGTTAATTCAATATTATAAACAGTAAATCCCAATGGAATATTTTCCAAAGGAAGCGCATTGCCCGGCTCAATAGGAGAACCGGGGCCGCTTATAACTGTCATTCCCGTTTTTAATTCTTTTGGTGCTACAATGTATCGTTTTTCGCCGTCTTTATAATTAATTAAAGCGATATTCGCACTGCGATTTGGATCGTATTCAATAGAAGCAACCTTTCCGGGGATGCCGATCTTGTCGCGCTTAAAGTCTATGTCGCGGTAACGGCGTTTGTGTCCGCCGCCTTTGTGCCACACAGTGATACGGCCAAAAGAGTCTCTGCCTGATCCTCTTTTTTTGCCTTTTGTCAGTTTCTTTTCCGGTTTTTTTCCTTTTGTTAAATCGGAAAAATCAAGACTTGTGTAATTTCTCATTCCCGGTGTTATTGGTTTATATTTCTTAATACCCATATTTATACCTTAAACGCCCTCGAAGAGTGTAATCTTCTCATCTTTAGCCAGCCTTACAATAGCTTTCTTCCATGAAGAAGTATATCCTGCCCTATAGCGAAGCCTCTTTGGCTTGCCGGCAACCACCATAGTTGTACATGAAACGGGATTAACATTAAAAAGTTTTTTTACCGCTTCCTTTATTTGAGTTTTTGTAGCTTTGGGAGCTACCTTAAAAACATATTTTCCCTCTTCGCGCAGGAGATTTGCTTTTTCGCTTAATACAGGTTCAATTAAAATATCTTCGTACTGCATTATTTTGCCCCCTTATAAAACTCAGCCAAGTTTTTAGCGGCGGATTCAAGCATTATTACCTGGCGACCGTAAAACAAATCATGCGCTCTTAAACGATTAAATGATAAAAATGAAAGCCACGGGATATTTGCACCGGCTCTCTTGAGCATTGGATCATCATCTTTAAGAATTAAAACTGTTCTTAAACCGTATTCAAAATTTTCCAGCAGTTTTGCTAAATCTTGTGTCTTTCCTGATTCTATAGAAAAGTCTTCTACTATTTTTAATGTATCGCTTTGAGCTTTTAAACTAAGAATTGATTTTAAAGCCTGTCTTTTTGCTTTTTTAGGCATAGAAAAAGAAAAGTCTCTGGGTTTGGGACCAAAGATTGTACCGCCGCCAACCAGTATGGGTGATTTTTTATCGCCTTGACGGGCACGCCCCGTACCTTTTTGTCTAAAGGGTCTTGCGTTTGAACCGTGAACTTCGGCACGGCCCTTAGTACTTGCATTACCCTGTCTTTTATTCGCAAGTTCGTTATTTATTGCATACCAAACCAAATCTTCATTGAAAGGAAGACCAAAAACACTGTCATCAAGAACAACTGTCCGCACTTCTTTGCCTGTTAACATCGAATACACTTTTGCGTTCATTGCTTACCGTCCTTTCTTTACCGCGCTGCGGACAAAAACCAGTCCCTTGTTAATTCCGGGAACGGCACCTCTTACCAAAAGAAGCTGTCTTTCGGTATCAACTTTTACAACTCTAAGACTTAACATTGTTACTTTTTCCCGTCCCATGCGTCCGGGCATTTTTTTGTTTTTAAAAGTTCTTGCAGGATATGTATTCTGCCCTGTAGAACCGGCGGCACGATGGAATTTTGAACCGTGTCTTTTAGGACCGCCTGCAAAACCCCAGCGTTTCATAACACCCTGGAATCCTTTGCCTTTTGAAGTACCCGATACATCGACATATCTTACGCCTTCTAAAACTTCCACTCCAAGAGCGTCTCCCACAGTAACTTCTTTTTCAAAATCGCGTAATTCACGAACATTTTTCTTAGGCGGAATGTTTTCCGGGAAAATTCCGGCACGGGCTTTTGTTACGCGATTTTTCTTTGCGTCGTCAATGCCGACAACAACAGCGGCGTAACCGTCCGCTTCTTTGGTCTTTTTTGCGACAACTACATTTGGGTCAAAACGCATTACCGTTACAGGCAACAGGTTACCCTCTTCGTCAAAGACCTGAGTCATTCCAACTTTTTTGGCATATAGCCCTAACATTGTTGTTCTCCTACTGCTTGATCTCTACATCTACACCGGCAGGAAGCTCAAGTTTCATTAATGAATCCATAACTTCCGCAGACGGATTGACAATATCGATCAACCGCTTATGAGTCCGCATTTCAAATTGTTCGCGGGCCTTTTTATTCACATGGGGCGACCTTAAAACAGTCACCTTGTTAATTCGGGTCGGCAGCGGGATCGGACCTGTAACTTTCGCGCCGGCTTTTCTTACTGCCGTTGCGATTGATTTCGCGCTCTGATCAATTAATTCTACATCAAAACCGCGCAGCCTTACGCGAATTCCTTCCTTTGCCATATTCCTTCCTTAAAAAACAACCTGACTACTTAATTTTTAATTAAGTAGTCAGGTAAATTCCTTTACTCAATAATTTCAGTTACCTGACCGGAAGCGACTGTTTTGCCGCCTTCTCTAATAGCAAAACGAAGACCTTTTTCCATGGCGATGGGGTGAATCAACTCGCCGATAATTTCGGTGTTGTCGCCCGGCATAACCATTTCCTTGCCATCAGGAAGTTTAACTGTACCGGTAATGTCGGTAGTTCTAAAATAGAACTGCGGCCTATAACCGGTAAAGAACGGGCTGTGCCGTCCGCCTTCTTCCTTGGAAAGACAATAAATCTGACCTTTGAATTTGCTGTGAGGTGTGATTGAACCGACTTTGGCTAATACCTGTCCGCGTTCAACTTCTTTTTTATCAACACCGCGAAGAAGAGTACCGACATTGTCACCTGCCTGAGCGTCGTCAAGCAATTTATTGAACATTTCAATACCGGTAACAACGGTTTTCTTTGTGGGTCTGATACCTACAATTTCTACTTCTTCATTGAGCTTGAGAATACCGCGTTCTACCTTACCGGTTACAACAGTACCACGGCCCTGAATTGTGAAAACATCTTCTATCGGCATAATAAAGGGTTTGTCTGCATCTCTTTCCGGATCCGGGAAGTATGAGTCCATAGCTTCAAGAAGTTCATCGATACATTTTGTAGAATCTGCATTATCCGGTTCTGACATTGCTTTGAAGCCTGAACCTTTGATAATTGGGATTTTGTCGCCGGGGAAACCGTTAGCTGTAAGAACATCTCTGATTTCTTCTTCTACAAGTTCCAAAAGTTCAGGATCGTCAACAAGGTCAACCTTATTCATAAAGACGATCATGTGAGGAACGCCTACCTGACGAGAGAGGATTATATGCTCTCTTGTTTGGGGCATGACCGAGTCAGGGGCAGAAACGACGAGAATAGCACCGTCCATCTGTGCAGCACCTGTGATCATGTTCTTGATGTAGTCGGCGTGGCCCGGACAGTCAATGTGCGCGTAATGGCGCTTGTCTGACTGATACTCAAGGTGACGGGTATTAATTGTAATACCGCGGGCTTTTTCCTCGGGAGCATTGTCGATTTCATCATAATTCATTACCTTGTCGCCGAATTTTCTGGCGCAATGCATGGTAATAGCCGCAGAAAGAGTGGTTTTGCCGTGATCGACATGACCAATCGTTCCAACATTCATGTGGATTTTTGCTCTAGTAAATTTATCCTTTGCCATTTTGTGTCCTCCTTAATGGGCACATTTCTTTCAATATTATTAAATCGCAGTTGGTCATAACATGACCAAATCCACGAAAAATACCAATTAAACTGTTAGGGGAAACAAGTACTTATAGAGGAAGCATTAAATCTAACGCAAATCCTATACTTTGTTCCACCTGTCTCAAGCATAGCTTGAGTGGTTTGGAACCCGGCATCAAAATCGCTGCCGGATTTTATTCCAATTATCACCATCGGTAGTGGGCAAAAGCTTTATTGGCCTCTGCCATCTTATGTGTATCTTCCTTCTTTTTGAAGGCAGTACCGGTATTGTTAAAGGCATCCAAGAGTTCGGCGGCAAGCCTTTCTCCCATGCCTTTGCCTGAACGGGCACGAGCGGCATTTATAACCCACCTCATACCAAGAGCTTCGCGCCTGGTTTCACGAATCTCCACAGGAACCTGATAAGTAGCCCCGCCTACACGCCTAGACTTAACTTCTATAACAGGCTTTACATTATCTAAAGCTTTTAGGAAAACTTCAAGGGGTTCCTTGTCTGTTTTTTCCTTAAGTGTTTCCAAAGCTTGATGAACGATGCGCAAACCTAAAGATCGTTTGCCTTCCCACATCATTCTGTTTACAAATTTTGATACCACAACACTGTTGTATTTGGGATCCGGCAAAATCCCTCTATCTATCGATTTTTTCTTTCTTCCCATATATTGCTTCCTTAATGCCTAACCTATGCTTTTGGCCGTTTTGCGCCATATTTAGAACGACCGCGTTTTCGGTCAGTTACGCCTAATGTGTCTTTTGCACCGCGAACAATATGATAACGGACACCGGGAAGGTCTTTAACGCGCCCGCCCCTGACTAAAACAACCGAGTGTTCCTGTAAATTGTGGCCAATTCCGGGGATATAGGCGGTAACTTCGGTTCCATGAGAAAGCCTTACACGGGCTACCTTTCTGAGAGCCGAATTAGGCTTCTTGGGCGTTACAGTCATAACACGAGTACAAACGCCGCGCTTTTGCGGACATGATTTTAATGCCGGCGACTTCGTCTTGGAAGTTACCTTTTGCCGTCCAAAACGAACCAATTGGTTAATAG